>ERZ779737.1643-NODE-1643-length-16695-cov-2.595493_pt1 | contig 16695 bp, 14 predicted proteins | sample MGYA00511889_ERZ779737 | MGnify/ENA primary metagenome ERZ779737 (study PRJEB29588, sample SAMEA2163575) | human gut metagenome | biome: human gut; feature: human-associated habitat; material: faeces | place: Denmark | collected 2008/2010 ...
TCCTTTACGGAACCGCCTCTGCTTCGTTATGTGCCCTTTTGTCCTAAGCTTATGTTGTTTCTATCTTATACAAGACCCTGGCCCATCATAGCTTCTGCAACTTTTTCGAAACCTGCGATGTTAGCGCCTTTTACGAGGTCGTACTTGCCGTAGTATTTCTCGGAAGCTTCCTTACAAGCCTTATGAATGTTAATCATGATCTGGTGAAGCTGATCATAAACATCCTGGTGCTGATATACAGTGTGGCTTGCGTTCTGGCCCATTTCGATGCAGGAGCAAGCTACGCCGCCTGCGTTTGCAGCCTTAGCAGGACCAACAACGATGCCCTGTTCCTGTAAGTATTCAAGAGCTTCATTAGTAGTAGGCATGTTAGCACCTTCGCAGTAGAACTTAGCACCGCTTTCAACGATGTGCTTAGCATCTTCCATCTGAACTTCGTTCTGAGTTGCACATGGAATGTAGAGGTCAGCCTTAACTTCCCAAGGCTTCTTGCCTGCGAAGAATTTAGCGTTAGGATATTTATCTGCATAAGGAGCGCAGATGTTCTTGCCGGATGCTCTGAGTTCAAGCAGAGTGTCAAGCTTATCCTGTGTGTTGATTCCATCCGGATCATAGATATATCCATCCGGGCCGGAGAATGCAATGAGGTTAGCACCGAGCTGCTGGAGTTTCCAAGCAGTACCCCAAGCTACGTTACCGAAACCGGAGATAACAACTGTCTTACCCTTGATGTCTTCGCCGTTTGCCTTCAGCATTTCCTCTGCGTACCAAACGATACCGAAACCTGTAGCTTCAGTTCTTCCGAGGCATCCGCCGTAAGGGATTCCCTTGCCTGTTAAAACGCCGCCGTCGAATCTGTTTGTGATTCTCTTGTACTGTCCGAATAAGTAACCGATTTCTCTTCCGCCAACACCGAGGTCACCTGCAGGAACGTCAGTGTCAGGTCCGATATGTCTGTATAATTCTGTCATGAATGCCTGGCAGAATCTCATGATTTCAGCATCGCTCTTGCCGTTCGGGTCAAAGTCGGAACCGCCCTTGCCGCCGCCGATAGGAAGTCCTGTTAAGGAGTTCTTGAAAATTTGTTCGAAACCTAAGAACTTGATGATTCCGGGATATACGTTCGGTGCGAATCTTAAACCGCCCTTGTAAGGTCCGATCGCGGAATTGAATTCATATCTGTAACCCTTGTTAACCTGAGTCTTGCCCTGGTCGTCTACCCATACAACTCTGAAAGTGATTCCTCTTTCAGGTTCTACCAATCTTTCGAGTAAGCCTGCTTTTTCGTATTCAGGATGTGCGTCCATAACAGGCGCCAGTGAAGTTAAAACCTCTTCTACTGTCTGATGAAATTCAACCTCTCCCGGGTTGTGCTTCTTGCACTCATCAATTACTCTTTCAACATAAGTTGCCATTACTAATCTCCTCTTTTCTTTTTTTAAAATAAAAGTCATTTTATGCGGAAATCGTTATTAAATAAACGTATTTCTCTTAACTAAAATGTAACACTTTGACCAAACAATGTCAACACTGTGTATACAAGATTTTGCTGTATTTTTTGTCGAACAAAACGGTTGACTTGCAGGGGCGGATTGAATAAAATAGTGGCAAAGAAAGAGATAAAAGTTTGCAAGGAGGTAGCACGATGCTTTTAGGACACGAAAAAATTTCTTTTCTGCATCTTCCGACGCCGATTGAGCGGCTTGACAATCTGTCGGCGAAACTGGGAATCAACCTGTATATTAAGCGTGATGACTTGACGCCGCTTGCGGCAGGCGGAAATAAGCTGAGGAAGCTTGAATATTTTTTGGCCGATGCGAAGGCGAAGGGGGCAACCATGCTGCTCACCGTGGGCGGGGCACAGACAAATCACGGCAGACTGACATGCGCGGTTGCACGCAAATACGGCATGAAGGCTGCAATCGTATGTGTTGACGAGTATCCGGGCGAGCTTTCGGCAAACCTTCTTCTTGACGGAATGATGGGCTGCGATGTATGGCTTCGAAAGAAAGACCCTGCCGGCACAAAGCCGGAAGGAGCGCTTCTCAAGGAAACCGTTGCCGAAGTTACGAAGAATTATGAGAAGCAAGGCGAGAAAGTATATTACATTCCGATGGGCGGCTCCAACGAGCTCGGGATTTTGGGCTATTATGAGTGTGCAGTGGAAACGGCACGGCAGCTCGCGGAGTCCGGAATCGCGTCCGGCAGCGGGGAATTTCCCCGTTTGATTACGACGGTCGGAAGCATGGGAACTTACATGGGACTTTTCACAGGGATTCGAATGGAAAATCTTCCGCTCAGGCTCACGGGCATCGGCATTATGCCGTACGAAAACGGGATCAGGACCTATGCGAAGAACTATTTTGACAAAGTGTGCGGTTTTTACGGTTTTGACACGACATGCGGCAGAGCGTCCGGAGTGACCGAGAACGATTTTGACATCACGGATAAATATGACCGAGGAGCATACAATAACCCTTGCAAAGAGGTGCGTGAAGCAATGTACCTTGCCGCAGAGAAGGAAGCACTCATTCTTGACCCGTGTTACACCGGAAAATGCTTCGCAGGAATGGTTGAAATGGTTAAGAAAGGCGAAATTGCACAGGATGAGACGGTGATTTTTCTGCATACGGGCGGCATGCCGGGAATCAACACACCTTTTCACAGAGCGGAAATCGAAAAAGAACGTGACAAGTTCATAAATGTGCTTGACGAAAACGGGTGTATTGTGGTAAGATAAATTGTTAAAATTTTACCTGTGCTGCGCTTTCGCGACGATCCGGCGCACAGCCCGGCAGCAGGCGTATTTAGAAAAGGAGAATAACATGATTACGAAAGAAATGAAACAGCAGATTATCAAAGATTATCAGCTCAAAGAGGGAGATACAGGTTCCCCTGAAGTTCAGATCGCAATTCTTACTTACAGAATCAACGATTTAAACGAACACTTAAAGATTCATAAGAAAGACCACCACTCCAGAAGAGGACTTCTTAAAATGGTAGGTCAGAGAAGAAACATGCTTGCTTATCTGAAGAAGAACGACCTTGAAAGATACAGAGCTTTAATCGCTCGTTTAGGTTTAAGAAAGTAAGTTTCGGTTTTACTGTAAATTTAAGCGGGGCGATAAGAAACCCCGCTTTTATTTTTAATAATATGACACATAGAAAACGCATGCCCGAAGTCAGTATGATGTGACTCTCTGAAAGAACTCATGCAGGATGAGCTTTTTCCGAGAGTCATACGAAATCCGGGCTGCGCGAAAAAAACAGGAGGGTGAAAATGCCTAGATTTACAGATTACAGAACATTTAAGTACCCGCTCGGCGGAAGACTTCTGCAGATTGAAATCGGCAAGGTCTGCGAGCAGGCAAACGGACAGGCTTGGGTGCGCTACGGCGACACGGTTGTAAACGTAACCGTATGCTGCTCCAAAGAGCCAAAGGAAGGAATTGATTTCTTCCCGCTCAGCTGCGATTTTGAAGAGAGAATGTACTCGGTAGGAAAGATTCCGGGTGGATTCATCAAGAGAGAAGGAAGACCTTCGGAACACGCGATTCTGACATCCAGACTCATGGACAGACCGCTCAGACCTTTGTTCCCGAAGGGATTCTACAATGATGTTGTCGTTGTTGCGACCTGCATGTCGGTTGACCAGGACTGCAGCCCTGAAATTGCTGCAATGATCGGCTCATCCATCGCAATCGCGATTTCCGATATTCCTTGGGACGGCCCTACCGCTTCCGTAAAAGTCGGCAGAGTGGACGGAAGATTTGTTATCAATCCGACTCTTGCGCAGAGAGAAGTTTCCGATATCGATATGACGGTTGCCGGAACGAAGGAAGCGATTATGATGGTAGAAGCCGGCGCGAAGGAAGTTCCGGAAATGGATATGCTTGATGCAATTCTTTTCGCACATGAAGAGATCAAGAAAATTGTTGAATTCATCGACCAGATTGTTGTTGAAGTCGGTAAGCCGAAGATGGAAGTCGAACTTTACAAGCCGCTTGAAGAAATCGACGCAGCAGTAAGAGAATACGCGACTCCGAAGATGAGAGAAGCCATCCATACGGTTGACAAGCTTGAAAGACTTGACAACATGGATGCTGTTGAAGTTGAAACCAAAGAGCATTTTGCAGAAACTTATCCGGACAACATGAAGGATATCGACGCGGTTCTCTACAACATTACAAAAGAAACCGTTCGCGGCATGATTCTTGACGAGGGAATCCGTCCGGACGACAGAAAATGCGATGAAATCAGACCGATTTTCTGCGAAACGGGACTTCTTCCGAGAGTTCACGGAACCGGACTTTTCAAGAGAGGTCAGACGCAGGTGCTTTCTTCCTGCACGCTGGCTCCGGCATCCGAAGCACAGACAATCGATGGAATTACGGAACAGACAGAAAAGAGATATATTCACCACTACAACTTCCCGGGTTACTCCACAGGCGAGGCAAAATCACCTCGTTCCCCGGGCAGAAGAGAAATCGGTCACGGTGCACTTGCTGAAAGAGCTTTGATTCCGGTTATTCCGCCGGTTGAAGAATTCCCTTATGCAATCCGTGTGGTATCCGATGTCTTATCCTCCAACGGCTCGACTTCGATGGGTTCGACCTGCGGCTCCTGCCTTGCTCTGATGGATGCAGGTGTTCCGATTAAGAGACCGGTTGCAGGTATCGCAATGGGACTGATTGAAAGAGTAAAGGAAGACGGAAGCTCCGAATTCGCAATTTTGAGCGACATCCAGGGCATGGAAGACTTCCTCGGCGATATGGACTTCAAGGTAACGGGTACGGAAGTCGGCGTAACGGCAATCCAGATGGATATCAAGGTTCATGGCTTATCCCGTGACATTCTCGAAAAGGCACTCAGACAGGCGAAGGAAGGCAGAATGTTCATCATGGGTAAGATGCTCGAAGAAATCCCTGCTCCGCGTCCGGAAATGTCCAAGTACGCACCGCGTGCGCTTTCCATGATGATTAACCCTGACAAGATCAGAATCGTCATCGGCAAGGGCGGTGAAACGATTAACGGACTCGTTGAAAAGTACGATGTTAAGATTGACATCAACGACGAAGGTCTGGTTTCCATCTACGGAACAGATGCAGCAAACACCGAAGCCTGCAAGCACGAAATCGAAATCCTTACCAAGGATGTCGAAGTCGGCGAAATCTACGAAGGCAAGGTTACGAGAATCCTCAGCACTGCGAAAGGCTCTGTAGGTGCATTCGTTGAAATCCTTCCGGGCAAAGAAGGCCTGCTGCACATTTCCAGAATGGCGAAGGAAAGAGTAGCGAAGGTAGAAGATGTTATGAATGTCGGCGATACCGTAAAAGTTAAGGTATTTGAAATCGACAGCCAGAACAGAATCAACCTTACGAGAAAAGATATACTTGAATAATTGATTTTTAACAGAGGGCTTCGGCCCTCTGTTTTTGTGCAGGCGGCCAAGATCAGTTGTGGCAAACCGCAGGGGCCGAGATAGCATTTACACGACACGCTTCCTCAGGCGAAAAATAGCATTTGCACGAAGAATGCCTCTGTAGAAGGGGTGTTTCGTGTATCCGGGGGATTCCGGAAGAGAATCAACTGTATTGCAAAAAAATGTTAAAAAAATACCCGGCAGAAACGTTGAAATTTCAACATCCCAAAATATGACATTTTTGTAAAGGGTAAACGCAAGCCATAAATCCGGCATAAAACAAGCTCAAAAGTGTGAAAAACAGACAAAAATACACGAAGAGGGGGTATATATGAGGTGCTTGGTGGGAATTGCCTAATTTTTCCAGCTTTCCTGAAGCATCCCAAGACAAAAAAAGTGCAGGAAGCTGCTCCCAATGACAAAGCTGAGCTTTTCCAATCGCAGGAACTATCTGCACCCCGCGGAGGAGCTCAATCTTATTAAAATGACCATCCCGGACAAGCCAAGCAGCAGGAACCAAAGGTATGTGAGGGTGTAGCTTTTGGTGCATTCAAACCGTCTCTACGCAGCGTCGATTGCAGGCGCGGGCACGGAATGCTCGTGTGGTACAGCACGCAGCAGGGGCTGTTTTATCAGCTCAAATAAAACTGTGTCAGCAGCGTCGCAAAGAGCGGTATCGTGCCTACGGACAGAAGCGTCGTAATTGCAATGAGTTTCGCTGCGGTAAGAGAGCCTTTGCCCTCCATCGCACAAACCGGGGCAGTCGCAACAGCCGACGGAAAGACAGCGGCGAAAATGAGTGCAGTCTTGACATAAGCCGAGAGCGGCAGCCAGTTTACACATAAGAAAACAAGAACGGGAAGAAGAAGCATTTTTACAAGTGAAAACGCGAGAATCTTGCCGTTTTTTATAATTGACAAAAGATCGCTTTCCGAAAGCTGAATGCCGACAAGCAGCATGGAAAGCGGAATCGTGGCGTCGCCAAGAGTTTTGACGGACTCAAAGAGCGTCGTCGGAAGATGCAGCCCGCAAAAGAGCATGATAAGTGCAATGAGACTTGCGACGGCATTCGGATTTGCAAACGATTTAAAAAAAGCCTTCAGGCGATTTTGCTCAGAGGAAACGGATGCTGTTTCGGAATGCTTCTCACCGATTTTAATCATGGACGGACCGGCCGAATACAGATAAACGGTCAGTACGACATTGTGCATTACAATCAGGTAGAAGATATCCTGCCCGAAAAGAGCAAGAGTCACCGGAAAACCCATAAATCCCGTGTTTACGGAACCGAAGGAAAACGCCCAGACACCGACTTCTGAGTCGGGCCGAATGCGAAGAATATATTTCGAAAACAGAAAGCCCACAATTCCGGCCAAAACGAAAAATAAAGCAGCACCGACAAGCGTTTGAATCGTCGCAGTGAAAGTGTCGTCCGTCAGTTCTTTTGATGTTATGGAAGAGAGAATCATGCACGGAGTGATTATTTGTATCAGAAGAATGTTGAGCGTTTTGTCGGCTCCGGCAGGGAGAACTTTGATTTTGCCCACAAAGTATCCCGCAGCGATGAGTAAAAATATTGCCAAAACTTTATTGATAACCAAAACCATGTGTATTATGCCTTCCAATCTGAAAAAAATAGCAGCACCGCAGGTGCATATTGTCGATTATAGCACTGTTTACGCAAAAAGTCTTGATTTTTTTAAAAAATACTGTATAATTATCATTGCAATTCGGTTTAGAAATACTAAACTTAAAGTTTATTATAACGAAACGGAGAAAAATATGAATATCGGACCGAAAATTAAACAATTGCGAATGCTGAACGGTTTGACACAGGAGGAACTGGCAGACAGAAGCGAGCTTTCGAAAGGCTTTATTTCCCAGCTCGAAAACGATGTCACCTCGCCTTCGATTGCGACGCTGGAGGATATTCTGCAGTGTCTGGGAACGACGCTGAGTGAGTTTTTTTCGGAAGAAGATTCTCATGTGCAGAAGGTTTTCGGACCGGAGGATTATTTTGAAAAGAAGGACGACGAACTCGGAAGCATGACCGAGTGGATTATTCCGAATGCACAGAAAAACATGATGGAACCGATCAGGCTTACACTGGCGGCCGGAGGGAGCACGTATCCCGACAATCCGCACGAAGGGGAGGAATTCGGATATGTCCTGAAAGGAGAAATTGTTATTACGATTGGCAAAGAACGCTTGAAAGCCAAGGCGGGGGAGTCGTTTTATTACACTCCCGACAAAAAGCACTACATTACTTCGAAGAAAGGAGCAGAAATTCTGTGGGTGAGCGTGCCGCCGAGTTTCTAAAGGAAAAATGGCTTTGATTGAACTGATTGACATTTCAAAATCTTATGACGGAGAGCTGGTGCTTGACGAATTCAATTTAAAGATTAAGGAAAACGAGTTTATTACGCTGCTTGGACCGTCGGGCTGCGGCAAGACAACGACGCTGCGGATTTTGGGAGGCTTTACGACCCCGGATACGGGCAAAGTTCTCTTTCAGGGAGAGGATATTACGAATCTGGCGGCGAATAAGAGACAGATTAATACGGTATTTCAGAAGTATGCGCTTTTTCCCCATATGAATATAGCCGAAAACATCGCTTTCGGACTGAAGATAAGCGGAAAAAGCCAGGAATATATAAACGATAAGATTAAATATGCACTCAAGCTTGTAAACCTCAGCGGTTATGAGAAGCGCTCAGTGGATTCACTTTCCGGCGGACAGCAGCAGAGAATCGCCATCGCAAGAGCGATTGTAAACGAGCCGAGAGTGTTACTGCTTGACGAGCCGCTTGGAGCACTTGACCTGAAGCTCAGACAGGAGATGCAGTACGAACTGATCCGCTTGAAGAACGAACTGGGCATTACGTTCCTTTATGTCACCCATGATCAGGAAGAAGCACTCACGATGTCGGACAAAGTCGTTGTTATGAACCAGGGGTACATTCAGCAGATGGGAACACCGGAGGAAATTTATAACGAGCCGGAAAATGCTTTTGTTGCGGACTTTATCGGCGACAGCAATATTATCGACGGCGTGATGATGGAAGACCGCGTGGTAAAAATCTGTGACCACATCTTCCCATGCATTGACGAAGGATTCGGCAGAAAGAAACCGGTTGACGTTGTAATCAGGCCGGAAGATATTATGATCGGAAAGCCGGGCTGCGGGATCATGGACGGCATTGTGACATCGAATGTCTTTATCGGTGTTCATTACGAAATGTGCATCGAGGCCGGCGGGTTTGAATGGCTTGCACAAAACACAACGAGCTACCCGGTGGGAGAAAAGGTTTCCATCAGCGTGACTCCTGAAAACATACAGATTATGAATAAACCACAGTCAGAGGACGAAGAAGCGATTACATTGGAGGATTTTGAATGACAAAGAGATTTTTTTCCGCGCCGTTCATGGCCTTTATGTTATGTGGGACTTTGATTCCCGCATGCGTAATCGCCTATTACGGCATGACGGACAGAAGCGGAGCTTTCACACTGGCGAACCTTGTTGCAATCGCAAGCGGGGAACATGCCAAGGCTCTTGGACTTTCCCTGCTTCTGGCCTTTGCGAGCACGGTTATCTGCCTGCTTCTTGCTTTTCCGCTGGGACTTGCGTTAAAAGACAGCAGGCTCGGCAAGAAAGGGGTTATGGTATTTGTGTTCATCCTGCCTATGTGGATGAATTTCCTGCTCCGGACGATGGCATGGCAGGTGCTGCTTGAGAAGAACGGCATTATAAACGGGATGCTGGCAGGAATCGGCCTTCCGGCACTCAACATAATCAATACGCCCGCAGCGGTAATACTCGGCATGGTCTATGATTATCTGCCGTTTATGATACTGCCGATTTACAATGCACTCATCAAAATAGACAATAATCTGATTGAGGCGGCATACGACCTCGGCGCAAGCAAATCACTTGTTTTCCGCAAGGTCATCGTACCGCTTTCGGTGCCGGGAATCGTCAGCGGTGTGACGATGGTTTTCGTGCCGTCGCTTACGACCTTTGCAATCTCGAATATGCTCGGAGGCGGCAAGGTAAACCTTATCGGAAATATCATTGAGCAGGAGTTTACCGCAAGTTCCAACTGGAATCTAGGCTCGGGACTTTCCCTTGTTATGATGATTTTTATCGTAATCAGCATGGCATTTATCGAAAAATTTGACAGAAACGGGGAGGGCAATATGATATGAAAAAATTCCTCAAAATGTTTTACCTTGTCCTCATCGTTGTGTTTCTGTACCTTCCGATTGGCACACTAATGGTTTTGTCGTTCAACTCCGGAAAGAGCATGAACGCATGGCAGGGATTTTCCACCAAGTGGTACAGCGAAATGCTTCGGAATCAGGAAATCATGGAGGCACTCGGCAATACGCTTACGATAGCGCTTTGGGCATCGGTAATCGCCACTCTGGCCGGAGTACTGGCTTGCATCGGACTGAATGCCATGAGCGAGCGGAAACGTTCATTTTACATGGGAATGAACAACATCCCGCTTCTGAATGCGGATATCGTTACCGGAATCTCGATTATGATGAGTTTCCTGATGTTCGGAATCAGCCTGAGCTACGGTACGGTGCTTTTTGCACACATCACTTTCTGTATCCCATATGTGATCTTGTCGGTAATGCCGAAGTTCAAACAGCTCGAGAATCATACCTACGAGGCGGCTCTGGATCTTGGTGCAACGCCGATATATGCGTTTTTTAAGGTGGTGCTTCCGGATATTATGCCGGGAATCGTTTCAGGCTTCCTGCTTTCCTTTACAATGTCGGTTGACGATTTTGTAATCACGCATTTTACGAGGGGCGCGGGGATAAACACGCTGTCCACCCTCATTTACAGCCAGGTAAAAATCGGTGTAAGGCCGACGCTCTATGCGCTTTCGACCGTTATTTTCATTACGGTTCTGCTGGTTCTTGTTATCGTGAACTTCCTGTCGGGGAGCAGACGCGGGAAAGGTGATTACTATTCTCATAAGGGCGGAATCACCACAAAAAAAGCGATTGTGCTTGCACTTGTTTTCCTTGTGTGCGTTCTCGGACTCAACCGATATGCAGGTTCCCTTGTGGGCGCGCAGGATCAAGGACAGGTTTACGTATACTGTTTCGGTGATTATATTGATCCGGAACTTGTTGACAAATTCGAAGAGGAAACCGGATATGAGGTGATCATTGACTATTTCGATACAAACGAGGAAATGTATCCGGTCATCAAAAACTCAACGGCGGAATATGATGTCGTCTGTGCGTCGGACTACATGATCGATAAGATGCGCAAGGAAGGCCTTCTTGCGGAAATTAATTTCGAGAATGTACCGAATATTGAGAATCTGACCGATAATGTCAAATCGTTTATCAATGATTTCGACCCGGGTATGAAGTACAGCGTGCCGCACACATGGGGAACCTACGGCATTATCTATAATGTGGATGCGGTTCACGGTGAGATAAACAGCTGGAAGCAGCTTTGGTCCGACGAGTATGCGGGTGAGGTTATCATGCCGAACTCCATCAGAGAGGCATTCATGGTTTCCGGAAAAATTCTCGGATATTCCATGAACACGACGGATGAAAACGAGCTGAAAGAGATCACGGATCTTCTCATAGAGCAGAAACCGAAAGTTTACAGCTACGCAAACGACAATGCGAGAGACCTTATGATCGGCGACTCCGCAACGCTTGCGGTCATTACTTCCGGGGATGTCATCTATGCGATGGATGAAAACGACAGACTCGATTATGTGGTTCCTGACGAGGGTTCCGAAGTTTGGACGGACTGTTGGGCAATTCCGCGTGCGGTAAATCATAAAAAGGCTGCGGAAGACTGGATTAACTTTATGCTGCGAGGCGATATTGCAAGAATCAATTTTGAGTATCTTACATACGGGATACCAAACAAGGAAATTCTCGACCTTACTGACAATCCGATTCTCAATCCGTCGGATGAGATCCTGGCACGATGTGAGACGCTTGCAAACCTCGGGCACGAAGCCGATGACCTGTATAGCAAATATTGGAAGGCGTTTAAGGCGAAATAAATATAAAATATCCCGAAAAAAGTAGAAATAACGGGTCAAAAATGATAAAATAAAAGGGTGCTTTCTGAGCAGCATAACTCGGAATAAGCCCTTTTATTGCTTTTTGCAAGAAAACGCAAGGGGCAAAGGAGATTGTTTATGGAAAAAAAGAAGAAAAGAGGAGACCGGAGGGACGGCACATGGATTCGCGATGTGGACGCAATGCATGTGATTATGCCGTACTTGTATCCAAACAGAGCCGACAACGAAGCTTTTATACAAGAAAACATAGAACTTGAAAAAATCGAAAAGTATATTGCAGCCAAGAATGCAGCATTGCCTGAAGAGGAAGAAGAATACAAACTTTTTCACGTTTTGCTTGCGGCATTGGTTAAAACCATTACTCTCAGACCGAAAATGAACCGCTTTATTAAAGGCGGCAGAATGTATCAGCGAGATTTTCTTGCCCTTGCGTTTGTCGTTAAGAAAAAATTCAGCGATAACGGGGCGGAGGCACTTGCCTTCATGAAGTTTGACGAAAATACCACGATTGATGATGTGCACAGGAAGATTTCGGCGGAGATCAACGAATGCAGAAGCGATAAGGCAGACAATTCGACGGATAAGATGGACATGCTCAAGAAACTTCCGCGCTTTGTGCTTCGGCTTGTAATGTGGATTCTTCACAAGCTGGATGAGTGTGGTAAGGTTCCGTATTCTCTGATAAAAACGGATCCGAACCACGCCACATGTTTTATAACAAACCTAGGTTCCATCGGGCTTAAATCAGGATATCATCACCTGAGCAACTGGGGGACGAATTCCCTTTTCATCGTTTTGGGACAAAAGAAAAAGAGTCCGGTTTACGATGAGGACGGAACCATGTCGATGAAAGACATCCTGCCGATTGGCATCACCCTCGATGAGAGAATTGCTGACGGATACTATTATTCCAAAACGGTTAAGCTGCTGAAATACCTGCTCGCAAACCCGGAGCTACTCGAAACGGCAGCAAAGGAGGAAGTTGATTATGAAAGAAGTTAAACTGAAGAGACCGTGTGAAATTCATGAAGTCAAGACACCTTGGATTGATCATCTTGAAGGTCTTCCGGCGCATTTGAATTATTTCCAAGGATCGATGTACGACAAGCTTGCGGAGATTGCAACAAATTACCCGGATTACATTGCCTACGACTTTATGGGCGGTAAAGTGAAATACAGAGATTTTATCAACAAAGTAGACGAATGTGCAAGGGCACTTGCAGCAATCGGAGTGAAAGAAGGCGAAAGCGTTACCATATGTATGCCGAACGCACCGCAGGCTGTTATCATGTTTTATGCCGTAAATAAGATAGGAGCGATTGCGAACATGGTGCACCCGCTTTCGGGCGAGAAGGAAATCGAATTCTGCCTCAAACAGGCATCCAGTGTTGTCTGCCTGACACTCGACCAGTTCTACGGCAAGTTTGAGAACATCCGCGGCAATGTGCCGCTCAGAAGCTTGATTCTCACAAGCATAAAGGATGTGCTGAGCCCTGTGAAGAGAAAAGGATACTATCTTGCGGAGGGCCGCAAAATAAAGAAAGTTCCGGAAAATGCCGAGATCGTATGGTGGGAAAAATTCTTACGGGACGGAAACAATTATCACGGACCTTTCCATGCGGTGAGAAACGCGCAGGATCCGGCGGCGATACTCTACAGCGGCGGAACCACGGGAACCATGAAGGGGATTCTGCTTTCGAACCTCAACTTCAATGCGCTCGGACAGCAGATTATCGCAACGAATCCAATGTTTAAACCGGGCGATAAAATGCTTGCGGTTATGCCGATTTTCCACGGTTTCGGACTTGGCGTATGCATTCACTCCATGCTTTCCAGCGGTGGTAGATGCTTACTGATACCGCGTTTCAATCCGGAAAGCTATGCGAAGCTTCTCAAGAAGCATAAACCGAATTTCATTGCCGGAGTGCCGACCCTTTACGAAGCACTGCTTCGGCTTAAAACTCTGAATCGTGTTGACTTATCCTGCTTGAAAGGCGTTTTCAGCGGTGGAGATTCCCTCTCGATTGAACTGAAAAAGCGTTTCGATGCCTTCCTTGAGCAGCACAATGCCAGCATCCATGTGAGAGAAGGCTACGGCACAACGGAATGCGTAACGGCAAGCTGCCTGACGCCAATCCATACGGCGAAAGAAGGAAGCATAGGACTGCCGTTCCCGGACACTTATTACAAGATTGTGAAACCGGGCACGGAAGAGGAAGTTCCTTACGGTGAAGAAGGCGAGATTTGTCTTTCCGGTCCGACCGTAATGATGGAATACATTAATAACCCGAAGGAAACGGCGGACACGCTCAGAAAGCATGCGGACGGCCTCACATGGGTTCATACCGGCGATTTGGGCATCATGGACGACGAAGGCTTCATATATTTCAAACAAAGAATTAAGAGAATGATAATCACCAGCGGATACAATGTTTACCCGTCACAGATTGAGAATGCTTTGGATGCACATGAGCTCGTACATATGAGCTGCGTAATCGGTGTTCCGGATCCGCTTAAAATGCAGAAGGTCGTGGCATACGTTGTTCTTAAGCCGGGTGTAAAAGTTTCGGAAGATGAGGCACGGGAAATTCTGCTTGAATATTGTGAAAAGCATATGGCGAAGTATGCTTTGCCAAGAGAAATTCGTTTCCGCGATGCACTGCCTAAGACTTTGGTGGGAAAGGTAGCATATCGCGTTTTGGAAGAAGAAGAAAAAGCAAAGGGGGAAAATACAGAAAAATGATAAAAAGGGGTAAGAAGAAGATTATTTCGGTGATTCTCACCGCAGCACTTGTATTTACAACAGTATTTGGGGCAGGTTTTGCCTATGCCGGCAGCAGCGTTTCCGGTTTTACGGGGACAACCTACACGCATAACAGCCGGTTTAATGACAGAATATTGATTCATGGGGTGGATGTGTCGACTTATCAGAACGGCATCGACTGGAACGATGCAAAAGCGGCCGGTGTTGATTTTGCAATTATCAGAATCGGATTCCGCGGATACGGAGAAGCAGGCAGGATGCAGCCCGACGACTGGTTCGTAAGAAACATTGAAGCCGCAAAGGCGGCCGGCGTGATGGTGGGAGTCTATTTCTTCTCGCAGGCTTTGAATACATTTGAAGCCCGGGCAGAAGCTGATTATACGCTCGAACTTCTCGGAGATTACGAACTGGATCTTCCGATTTTCATGGATTATGAATTCTCGCCGGTTTCATCGGGTAGATTCACAAGCGGCACGATTACGAAGATTCAGGCAACTGCAAATGTCAGGGCGTTTTGCGAATATATCGAAGCAAACGGCCATCGGGCGGGACTTTATGCAAATCTCAATTTCTTAAACAAGACCGTTGACGGCGAAGCGCTTGGCCGGGAATATCCGATTTGGGTGGCACAGTATTACAAAACATGCAATTACGATTATGACTATGATTATTGGCAGTACAGTTCCGGAGGCAGTGTAAACGGCATCGGCGGAAGGGCCGATGTCAACTTCTTGTATCTTCCGAAGGAATCAAAGCGTGTTTCGGATAAATCTCTGGCGGATTGTGAAGCGTTTTTAACCGGTGCTTCAAATTATCAATATTCCGCAGGCATGGCATTCACACCGGGTGTTTCGGTAACCCACAACGGTGTAAGCCTTACCGAGGGCGTTGATTATAATGTACGCCATGTCGGCAACGGTTCTGCAGGAACGGCATACGCGATGATTATCGGAAGGGGCATGTATACGGATTATAAACTGGTGCCGTTCCATATCGAGCCGAGCCGTGACCTTTCGGGGATAACGATTAAGAAGCCGAAAGATCGTAAATATACCGGAAGCGTCACAAAACCTTCGTACATAACCGTAACGGATGCATCGGGTCGTAAGCTGATAGAGAATCTGGACTACACCTACACGGTTGCAAACGCGGTCGAAGTCGGTCAGGCAGATCTTATCGTTTCGTTTATGGGAAATCTTCAGGGGACAAAAACCGTGAAGTACAATATTGTCAAAGCGACGCAGTCGATTACGGTGACAGATGCGAGAACGAGCATAAACTTATCGGCAGGAGCCTACAAGCTCGGTGCAAGCGCAAAATATGCAGATGCGAAGCTGACCTATTCTTCCGGCAATCCGTCTGTCGCATCGGTTTCATCGAGCGGGACGGTAACACCGAAGGCAGCCGGAACCACGACGCTGACGATTAATGCGGCGGCAACTTCCGAGTACGGGACAGCAACGAAAACAATCGCGCTGACGGTCGTGGACGATAAGAAAGACGAGCCGACACCAACACCTGAGCCTGAGCAGCCGTCTAAACCGGACAATCCGGGTGACAACACGGGTGGCTCGGACGATGATGCGAATGCAGCAAAGAATGCGCGAATCAAAGCCGGTGTAGAGCGCACGAAGGTTGTCCTGCTCAAGGCACCTGAGGTGAGCAGAAAGCGCATAAAACTGACCTGGAAGAAGTCCAATTCAGGATACCGCGTGGATTCTTATCAGATTTGGCGTTCGACGAAAAAATCTTCGGGCTATACGAAAATCTTCACGAGCACGAGTGCGTCACATAAGTATTATGTGAATACGAAGGGACTCGAACCGGGCAAAACTTACTGGTATAAAGTCCGTGGCATGCGCAGGGTGGACGGCAAGCTTGTATACACGCCGTTTACAAAGATTTGCGTAACCACAAAGAAATAGAAATAAGAAGGGAGCATATCATAGCGACATGCTCCTTTTTAGATCGATCTCAGCAATCCGCCCCAGGAGGTGGTGGAAGCCGTCTATGCCGCGCTTCTGGCGGAATCACGCAGATGCTCCTCCGTGACGCTGGAGCTGACCCATGCGCAGCTTCTGGAACGGATTCCGGAAGCCAGAGCCGAGGGTCAGATCGGGACATCCCTGAACATACTGGAACAGAACGGCTATCTGGAGCGCGCGCTGAATGCGCATGACCGCGTGACGCTGCGCATCACGGGGGATCCCGATGCATTGTTCCGCGAACATGAAGCGCAGAATACCCAGCGTTCGCGCTTCCTTTCCCGTTTTCTTGCCGCAAAAAAGCGAAAGGCAAAATATGCTGACGGCAGAATAAAAAGCATCCCATATTCCTGTGGAAGAACGGAAAAAAACCGTAGATACGTCGATGGCTGCAAAAAGTTTCCCAGTATATATACCAACACTACTGCATAAGAAACATAGCGGCTT
>ERZ779737.1649-NODE-1649-length-16668-cov-2.965449_pt1 | contig 16668 bp, 11 predicted proteins | sample MGYA00511889_ERZ779737 | MGnify/ENA primary metagenome ERZ779737 (study PRJEB29588, sample SAMEA2163575) | human gut metagenome | biome: human gut; feature: human-associated habitat; material: faeces | place: Denmark | collected 2008/2010 ...
TTGCCGCTGCCAGGACCGGCAGCGACTACGATGCTGCGGGACTCGTGGTCGTCGATGATTTCCTTCTGTCGCTTGGAGAGCATTCCGAAGAGTTGTTTGTACTTCGAAGGTGTTACGTTGCGCTCTATCTCAGTCTCCCGGTTGCCCTTGAAGTATTTTGAGATGAAGCAATGATAGTCCATCTGGAAGTAATCCTGCACATATTGCAGGGCGGCATCGTAATCCCTTACCATCAGGTTGGCATATTCGCCCACGATGTGAATCTGTTGAATCTTCTGCTTGTAGAATTCATTGAGCATGCGGTAATCCTCCTGCTTATAGCGGAGGCGAGGTTCCTTGATGCGTTTAATTGCCATCGCATTGTAAAGCACCAGGAATCCTCCTTCCAGCTTCATGGCTCCTATCTTGGAGAGATAGAGCAAGGCTTCCTCCACGTCTTCCAACTGCAGGGAAGAGAAGTCGGAGAAGAGTGACTGGTTGCTGGATTTCAGATCGTTCAGAAGTTCGACTACCGAGAATTGAAGAGGCTTCTCTTTTCTATTGTCTGTTGCGCCAGAGGCTTTTCCTAAACCTTTTTCTTCAGAAGGATTCTTTTCTACAGAAGAGCTATTGTTGCTCTCTTCTGTTATAGTTTTATTTATTTCCTCAGCCAGGCTGTATAGTCTTTCGATAATGAATCGGCAAACTTCAATTCGTCTTTCGAATCGCTTGATGATGGTCTCTATGTCCTTGTCTCTTGTTACGATGAGATTGCGGACGCCGTCTTCCTTCTTGTGCGCATATCCCTTCACTGCCAGGAAGTATAGCAGTGTGCGGATTTTCTTTTCTGTTGAAGTGTTGATGCCGTCATGTACGGCATTGTCATTGAGTTGTTTGTATGTGATATGGAGCGATTCATCCGGGATATGTTCCAGAATGTATCTTTCCAGTTTGGCGAAGTTCTCCAGCATCTGCTGAGGCTTGCGTTGCTTGTCGCTGATGTCTTGCAGATAGGCTGATATGTCACGGGTATCGGCAAGGATGCCTTCCTGTCGCATTCTGTCAACAGAAGAGATGACGTCTCGCTTGCTGAGTCCTAGGATGTCGGCGAGGTAATCGATGCGGGATTCAGCCTCGCTATCCTGTGCCTTGGCTATATGCTTCTGTGTGATGAGCGACTTGATGATGCGGATGGCATTCTGCATCTCATCTTCAGAGAACAGGGGTGATTCGGTGAGGCGCAGTCTTGCCTCGTCCATGTTCTTGACGGTGATACCTGTGGCATAGACGTGCGGAATATTGTTGCCACGCTCTATGTATCCGCTCTGTTCTAGAGCAGAAAGGGCGGTGCGGACACGGGTTTCTATGTCGGATACCGAGTCATCCCAACCGGCTTGGCGGGCTATCTCCAGCGCCGAACAGCTTACGTGTGGACGCTGCTTGGTAAAATCCTTAATGGCTTTCCATACCTGTTGTATCTCACTGATGCTCAGTTTGGTTTGGTTGAGCAGGATGAAGTGCTTGTCCAAATCCTCGTCGCTATAGAGTACATAGCATTTGGCATTGAGGTGTGGATCTCTTCCTGCACGTCCAGCCTCCTGTACATAGTTCTCCAGAGAGTCGGAGATGTCGTAGTGGATAACCAGCCCCACATCGCTTTTATCTACTCCCATGCCGAAGGCGGAGGTGGCAACGATGATTCTAACCTTATCGCTCATGAAGGCATCCTGATTGTGTATCTTCTCATCAGCATCCATCTTGCCATTATAGGGCAGGGCGGATATGCCGTCACGGGTCAGCTTCTGGGCGAGTTCCCGGGTTCGCTTGGTGCGGGATACGTAGATGATGGTAGGGCAATCAGCCTGCTCTACCAGTGAGCGCAGGAGATTGTATTTGTTGCCGTCACTATCTACGTGGATAACGGAATAGTGCAGGTTGGTACGTGAGGCTGATGAGGCGAAGAGCTGGAGGTCGGTGCCCAGCCAATGCTTGAAATAGTCGCAGATGTCCTGCACCACCTTCTGTTTTGCAGTGGCGGTGAAGCAAGATACGGGTATCAGGGTTTGACCATGATTGCGGGCCATGGCGTCCTTGCCAAACTTGCGTTCCTGGTATTCCTTGATAAACTTGCCGATGTATAGGTAATCCACACGGAAGTCTTGTCCCCATGCAGAGAAGCAGTGAGCTTCGTCAATAACGAATCTCACCACATGCCGTGCCATCAGGATGCGCTCGATGGTTTTGGAGCGCAACATCTCTGGTGCTATATATAATAAGGTGGCATCTCCGCTCTGTACTCGTTCGATGGCTAGGGAGCGGGAGATAGGGTCGAGGAGTCCGTTGATGGTTACGGCATCGGTGAAGCCGCGGTCTGCGAGGTTATCTACCTGGTCTTTCATCAATGATTGAAGAGGCGAGATAACCACGGTGAGTCCATGTATGGTTCTGCCATCCATCAGGGCTGGCAACTGAAAGGTGAGCGACTTGCCGCCACCCGTAGGAAATATCGCCAATAATGACTTGCCATCTACTGCTGCCTGCGATGCCTGTTCCTGCAGCGGTTCGCCGTCATAGGTACGGAAGGCATCATAGCCGAAGAGTTGTTTCAGGTTGTGATGAATGTCGAGCATGCGGTTGCAATACTCGCAGCCATCGGTGCATTGGGTATGGCAGAGCATATAGATGATATGTTCTACTTCGGGATAATGGAAGAGTACCCAACCTGGGGTTACAGATTGGTAATCGTCTGTGCCTATGAGGGCCAAGGCGTATGCCAAGCCGCAAGGCGACTGGGCTGCAAGAGCCGGAATGTCGGCATTGGCGCAAATATGATTCTTGTATTCAGAAAGAATGAATTCTGAAACTTCTATGATTGCATGATCAGATATGGTATCAGCTGATATAGCGTTATCTGATATAATGTTATCTGATATAGTATAATCCGTGTCGATGGCTTCCACATACATCAGAAATCCTCTGAATTCCTCTTCATACTGTAGCAGCAAGGTGAAGATTTTCCTCTTTCTTTCTGATAATTGATTCCATGCAGCGATTTCATCCATCAAAAGCTCCTTGGCTTTCTCGCAGTCGTTGACAGGATTGTTCATCTGCTCGCTCATCAGTTTGTCGTCCTTTATCAGATGATGGTAAGGGCGCTTGGGGAAAAGGAGTGGGGAGAGATAGAGGGTATCTATCAGTATGCCGTTGAGTTGGAGATAGTGGGCATCGTGATGAATGAGGTTATGCCCGCAGATATAGTTAACCTTTCTTTCCTGCAGGAACTTGTTCAGTGCCGTCTGTGATGCTTGGTGAAAGGTAGCTCCGTCATAACGCAATGCCCCGATATCATGTATTTTATGGTCTTTCAGTCCCACTTCGGTATCCACGAAGGCAATATTTCTGCTTCTGGCATCTTTCTTCACGATGTCAGAGCTTATGGTGAGATTGTTCTTCCTTCCAAAGAGGCGACTGAATATTGACATAATAAACTGTTCTTTTTTGCTTTTTAGATGTATAAGAAAGCTGTCTTATCTATACATAGACCATGCCTTCCTCTATGAAGTCGCAGACAGATATTTTTATCTTATGCTTTTTCGATTATCCAATTTTCGATATTCCCAGTTTTACTGTCGAAGTTGATGCCGACCTTGGTTATTGGCTTGCCGCTTAGTGCAAATCGTTTGTGATAGTTCTTCAGGTTGATTTGCTGCATTGCAGACTTCGCACTCTTGTCCAACTTAATCTCCAACAGGACAAGGTCTGTATGGGTGAGCAATACGATGTCAACTCTGCCGTTGGGTGTATGAACTTCAACGTTCACCTGATAGTCTGTAAGCAGAGAGAATATGATGAAGAGCATCTGCTACCTCCTTGTTAGGTACATCAAGAACGTAATAGTTGTAGTCTTCATGATATTCCTTGATGGTGATATATCCACTTTGGTAAAGCAGCGGCATGATGGTTGGCATATTCTCCGTAGGAGCATCAAACTCGCTGGCATCAGCCTCCACTCGGGTGATGATATCTGTAGGAACTACCTGATATTTGCGCATCATATTGATGAGATAAGTTGGAGTGCCGGAAGTAAACCAATAGGATCCGAACTTGTTTTCTGCAAAGCAATTCAGCAGGCTATATGGATTGAAGATATCGGGTGAGAATCTTGTAAAATGATAGCCGTCATAATTCTCTTTCAACTTGTCGATTACTTGCTCTTTCGTTATGTTTCTTTTTCGGGCAAGCTCCTCAATATCTTCCGACATCTGCATCAGAAGTTCTTCTTTGGTGATGCCACAGATACCAGCATAGTCATCATTCATGGATATGTTGGTGATGTTGTTCAGTTCGCTGAAGATGCTGATTTGCGAGAACTTGGTGATGCCTGTCAGGAAGACAAAGCGTAGTTTAGCTTCGCAGTATTTCAAAGGACTGAAAAAGTTGCGCATGATATTGCGCAAGGTATCCAACTGTTCTTGCTCGTGAGCCACATCCAGCATTGGCGCATCATATTCATCAATAAGCACGACTACCTGTTTTCCGGATTTCTCGTATGCAGTATTGATCAGTTCTGTCAATCGGTTATTGGCATCAATTTGTGGCTGTGTGATACCCCATTTCTTTTCTTCTGTTTCCAGTATGAATGCGAGATATCTCTCCAGCTGTTCTTTATTCATGTGTTTGCCTCCGCTCAAATCAAAGTGGAGCACAGGATATTCTGTCCACTCCTTTTCCAGCTTTTCGATGGCAAGACCATTGAATAAGTCTTTCTTGCCTTCAAAGTAACTCTGGAGGGTGGTGAGAAACAGGGATTTTCCAAAGCGGCGTGGACGTCCCAAGAAGAAATAGGTACCGCTGGTGTGCGTCAGGCGGTAAACGTATTCCGTCTTGTCGATATAGAGCTTGTTTTCCTTGCGGATTCGCTCGAAAGTCTGTATGCCTAATGGATATAACTTAAGTGCCATAATCTTCGATGTTTATATTTCCACCGCAAATTTACAATTAATAATTGATATATGCAAATAATCAAGCGCTTTTATGTTCTTTGAAAGCTGTTTTTATACAATCCCAAGAGGCTCGTGAGGATATCTTCAAGACAGATTAATATGCCCCTAAAACCTTCCAGTCGTCTATGAGTTTGAACAGGCGGGGCATGGCTGGCTTGTAGCTGTCGCTATAGTTGGGGGTAACGTAACTCTCCAGGATGATGTTGGCATGATTGGTGAATGAGAAGCGGGCATAGCCCTGATATCCCGATACCGAAGTATCCTCCTGCTGGAAGAAGCAAGGATACTTGACAACGTAGCCGAAGTCCGGATCATTGTATTCCTTCATGGGCGCCATCTCTACCTTGGTTTTGAAATCCGCCATCGGTGTATGCTGCTCTTTCGTAACCTCATGGTGATAGTTGATGATGAAGTTTATCATCATCAGCAAGACAACTGCTATCAAAAAAAACTTCTTCATATCTTTGCTTCTTTTGTATTTTAGCTGCAAAGGTATGAAGAAGATGGGAAACTGCCAAATAATAAGTATGACATTTGGCTGACATTTCTGAACTTATCTGATAATCAGTCGGTAAGACTTGCCTCTTTCCGACTCAATCATGAGGTTGCTATTTTGCTCAATCACCGGTTTGATACGGCGAATCAAGGTATAGAGCGTTTCGCTGGCATCCGGTTTCTTGGGCCAAAGAGCATCACAAATCTCCTGTTTGGAGAGTTGATGATGCGTATTGTTGAAGAAGAGTTGCATCAGCTGGTGCTGCATCGGAGTAAACTTGATGGCTTGACCGTTTTCCTGATTGTAGAAGGAATCCTCGTCTTGAGAATAGCACATGGTGCCGAACATATCAGCCTCATGAATCCAGGGTTGTTTTCTGAGATGATAGTATAACGATGCAATAGCCCAAATCATAGCCATGAGAGTAAGCGTCAAAGGTGTCCGCTGGTTGCTCATGCAGAAAACATCTGCCATCGAACAGTTGGCATAACTTTGGATAGAATGCTCGTTGAGGAGCATCTCTTTGCTGCTGAGCAGGTTGTCGCTATTTACCAGCTGGGATTTGTTCTTGCCTCTTCTTCTGTCTTCCATCACATAGCAGAGATTACTGGTCGATTTCAGCAGGTCGATGCTGAGATGTGAGCGGTAGCTCTGGATGGTATCAGGCGTAATCCATTGATATTTATTTTCCTGAAGAGTCAGAGCCAAAGCTTTGTTCATATCTTGTACAATGGCATACTGTGCCTTGCGGTAGTTGCTTACGCTGGAGAATGCTGCAGACATCACAAGGATGGCGAAGATGAGGATGGAATGATATGATTTCAGTTTCATATTATCTATTCTGTTTAAATGATATACTGTTTAAAGATTCAAATGCAAAAGTACAGAAATTCTATGAAAGATGGAATAAAACTAGATATAATATTCGTTAATTGATAAATGTCAGACTCATGTCAGCCATATTTTTCGCTTCGGTCTTCTCTTTTTGATACCTTTGCAGCAGAAAACAAGTTTTAGAAAAAGTATATGATGACAATGAAGAAAAGTAAATTGTTAACAGCTATGGTGATGCTGTGGGCATTGATCTCTTGTGCTGAAATAAGTGCCCAGGAGATCCAGAAGGTATCGAATGATTCTATAGCCTTGCAAGAGGTTGTTGTGAAGGCGGCACGAGTAGTCAACAAGGAAGATGGCAAGTTGATATTCCCAAGCGATATACAGAAGCAGCGTTCTTTTTCTGGTTTTTCGCTTTTGGGAAAGTTGGCTTTGCCTCATATCAGGGTTGATGAGGCTGGCCGTTCCATTTCTGCTACCGATAATAAAGGAGAAGTGCAGATTCGTATCAATGGCATTCTCGCCAATATGCATGACGTGCAGATGCTGGATGTAGCTTCTATTATGAGTGTAGATTATATCGATAGCCCTGGCGTAAGATATGGAAAGAATATTGCATACGTGATAGATATTCATACCCGCAGGGCTTCATCGGGTGGCAGTTTGGGCTTCAACCTGACTAATGCGCTAACTACCAAGCTCGGTTCGAACGATGTCTATGCATCTGTCAATAGGGGCAAGAGCCAATTGAATATTTTATATGAGCAGACTTATGTGGATAATAAGGCATCCGAATATAATGAGGATGCTCAGTATCTTCTACATGATGGTTCTGAGTATCAGATATCTCGAAAAATCATGAATGGGGCAACTCAAAATTATGGTAATACATTGCAGTTGAAGTATAATCTGGCTGATTCTGCATTATATGTATTCCAGACAACGCTTACCACGGATTTCAGCAATCAGCCTTATACATCGAATGAAATGTGGTTTTCTGAATCAGGAAAGCCTGCGTATCCTGTTTGCAGAACCAGCAAGGGTAGGGATTTTACTCCTGCTCTCGATTTGTATTTCTATCATCAGTTGGGCAAGCATCAGTCTTTGTCGGCAGATGTTTTGGGCACTTATATCCACACCAAAGGAGCCTATTATGAAGGTGAGGGCGAACCCTATCAATATCAGGTAGATGGAAAGACCTATTCGCTCATAGCCGAGGCTATCTATGAAAACCGGTTGAAACCCTTTACTTTTTCTGCAGGAACCAATTTGAACTGGAAATATATGGATAATCAGTATTTGGGTGATGTGGTTAGCGAGAATGGTATCCGTTCATTGGGTATTTATGGTTTTGCACAAATCAAGGGAAGTTTGGGACAATTCAAGGAAGGAACATCCCGTTTAACTTATGTGGCTGGCTTCGGGTTGAGTAATCAGTCTTATCGACAGGGTGATGAGGAATTTAGTTTTTGGCTTTGTCGTCCGAAACTCACATTGGCTTATTCCTTGACATCTTCGTTTCAGATTCGCTTGGGAAGTGAATTATCACAGCATATTTCGCAGATAGCTATGATTTCGGATACCCGTATTCGAAAGAACAGTATGGAATGGACTGTGGGTAATCCTTCGCTTAAGCCTAACAGTAGATATGAGAACTGGGTGGTATTCTCTTTTAGTAAACCAAGGATAAATACTGATTTTACCTTGAATTATCGCATCAATCGTCATTGTAATTTGGCGAAATACACCCGCACGGAAGATGATCAGTTTCTTTATACCCAGGCGAATCAGCCCCATTGTAATATGTTGTATCTTACGAATGATACCCGGTTTGACATTATCCCCGACCACCTTATATTATCTGTGAACGCAGGTATTTACCGTTTTTTCAATAAGGGCGATGAGTACAGTCATTGTTATACCGCTTATAATTATGGTGGAACATTACAGGGATATTGGGGAAAATGGACAGTGATGCTGTATGCTGATAACGGTTGGAACTTTATGGAGGGAGAGAATATCGGGCATAATCCTCCTTCATTGGCAGCCTCAGCCAGTTATCATATAGGTGATTTCGATTTTACGCTCTATATGCATAATCCGTTTATGGCTCATCCGAAATCCTATTCTGCAGAAATCGTCAACGCATTACTCCGTAAGCAGGTTCGTGGTTATGACAATTCGGGAGGCAATTTGTTCCGTATCGGTGTTGCCTGGAATATCAATCGGGGAAAGGAATACCGTAAGATACAGCGGAATATCAACAATGAGGAGCGCGAAACGGGTATCTTGAAATAGTTGGCTTTGCTTTCTATATGGTTTGCATGGGCAACAGCCGGAATTTATTTCTTCCCTTTATTGATGATATAAATTCCGGCAGTAGCCAATGCGCCTGCTATCAGATACTTCCAATAGAAGGTTTCGCCAAGACAGAGACAGGAGGTGATGGCTCCTACTACGGGGATGAGCGAATTGTATATCGCTACCTTTCCTACGGGATTGCAGGTCAATAATTTGTTGTAGAGAGCGAAACTGATGGTTGAGATGGCGATGAGCAGCAGCAGAATCGTGATGCCCCAGAGGCTGATGACTGGCAGATAACCACCCATTAACAATGCAGGAATCACCAGCAAGGCTCCACCGATGCTCAACGAATAACCGGTTCCTACGAAAACATCCACCCTCTTGCTCAATCCTCGGGTCAGCAGGGAAGCACTGGCTCCACACAGGGCATTGAGGATAATCATACCATCGCCCAGGAATGTGAAACTTCCGCTTTCCTTTCCGCCAAGGTTCAAGGCAAGGATGCCCAGGAAGCCAATGATGCAGCCTAAAGCCTTTCGCCACGTCATCCTGTCGCTCTTGAAGAAGATGCAGGCAAAGATAACCACTGTGAAGACGCTCATCGAATTGAGTATCGCCGAACGTGCTCCTGCATTATGCGAGAGTCCGAAATAGAAGAAAGCATAATGAAGGGTGGTGTTGAGGAGTGCATAGAGGAGAAGGAACCAGACATTCTCTTGAACAGCTTTCTTCTTGAATCCGAATTTACGATGCGAACTTCTGGCGATGGCTAGGATGATGATGCCGGAGATGAAGAAGCGGATGCCTGCAAAAAGCATCTTGCTTCCGGTCATGTCTGCTGTAATCTGATATTCCTCCATTCCCATTTTTATCAATGGGTAAGCCCATCCCCACGAGATAGCAGCCGTAAGGGCGAACAGGCTTACCCATACCGGGCGCTGAAATATACTGAGTGTATTTGTTTCTTTCTTTTCCATTTATATTTATTGTAGGAGTATTTCCATTAATCCTGCCCTTACCTCTTTGTTAGGAATGCCTAGATAATATCCATTGCACAGCGGGTCATACTTTTTGATGGTAAGATAGCCGCTTTGGTAGAGCAAAGGCAAGGCATCGCTCATCTTTTCCGTAGGACGGTCGAAGGATGAGGAAAAGGCAAACATATCGTCAAGTGTTGTGACATCTGTATGGAAATGTTGCATCTGATGAATCAGGTAGGTTGATGTACCCGAAGCATACCAGTAGTTGTCGATGAATCCTGCCGCAAAACTTCTCATGAGACTGTACGGATTGAAGATATCTTCACCTTCCCTGCTGAAGTGGTAACCATCATAGTTTTCTCTTAGCAATTCTCTCATTTTTTCGTATGATACATGATTTTTGCTAGCCAGCAAAGCAATATCTTCTTTCAGAACGGTGTCCAGTTCATCCTTGGTGATGCCGCAGATGGTAGAAAACTCCGGATCCATACTGATGTTGGTAAAATTATTGATGGTGCTGAAGATGCTGAGTTGAGAGAATTTTGTGATTCCCGTGATAAAGGCAAAATGAATATGCGAACTGTTGGCTTTAATAGGCGCATAAAACTCCTGCATGATAGTTCTTACTTTTTCCAGTTTGGTCTCATCATGCAATACATCAAGTAGAGGAGCATCGTATTCGTCAATAATGATAACGACTTTTCTGCCGGTCATTGATTCTGCCTGTTCTATGAGCTGGGTTAATCTGTTGCCGGCACTTTTCCTCATATCTTCTATTCCGAATTGCTTTTCGAACCTGCGTAATTGCATGTCGAATTTTTCTGGAAAGAGAGATAAATCGCAGTTCTTGAAGGTTGACAGATCGAAATGGAGTACAGGAAATTCTGTCCATTCTTTCTCCAAAGTTTCGATAGCGAGTCCTTTGAAAAGCTCTTTCTTTCCTTCAAAGTAAGAGCGCAGCGTACTGCTTAGCAGGGACTTACCAAAACGGCGTGGACGGCAAAGAAACACATATTTGTATTTCTTTGCCATATTGTAAATGAGGGCGGTTTTATCTACATAGATCATACCTTCCTCTATAATGTCGCTGAAGGTTTGCACTCCTACCGGATAGATTCTTTCCTTTGCCATAATCTTCGAAGTTTATATTTCCACCGCAAATTTACAATTATTATTTGATATATGCAAATAATCAAGTGCAATATTTGAAACAGCAAAATAAATATCCTCCTTATCTTTTCTTTTTTAGGATAAAATGAGTACTTTTGCAAAAAAAGTTGGATTCATAGGTTAGCATTTTCTCTACTCGAGGGTAATAGCTAGTAAAAATCGTGATGGAAAAGAAAGAAATATCAACACTGTTCAGGCAGTATTACGGGCGGATGTATGGGATGGCTGTCAGCATCCTCTACGATGAGCAAGAGAGCAAGGATGTGGTTAGCGACATCTTTGAACGATTGCTCGAATCTGATACCGTATTGTTGCCAGATACCATCGAGCACTATCTGCTAACGAGTGTTCGAAACAGTTGCCTCAAGCGCATTTCACAAAAAACGAACCGGCAGCGTATCGCTATGCTTTATGCCAGCGAACAACAGATGGCTGCATCTCCAGAAGAAGATGAACTCCGGTTGGAGCAGATGCTGCATTTTGCCAAGACCCATCTCACCCCACAACAGCAGTGCATTTTCAAGATGCGATTCCTGGGAGGGATGAAGTATGGAGAGATAGGAGAGGAACTGGGTATCAGCCGAGTGGCAGTCTGGAAACATCTTTCCAACATTACGAAAATGATTAAAGAACAATTTAAAGATTCAGAGTTATGACCAACAAGAGTAATGACGATCAGTTAGTTCTGCTGAAGCGGGCTTTTGCCTATGAGAAGGCGAAAGACTCTGTGGATGTGGACAAAGCTTGGAAGGAGTTTGAGGCAAAGTTTGCTGATACTGATTCCAAGCAAGGGGATGAGGCTTTGGATATTTCCGAAAAAGCGTATCATCCGATAGGGCAATCTTCCTGGTTGAAGATAGTAGCCGCCTTTGTGGGATTGCTGATGCTTTCGGGCATTTCGTATGCGGCTTATCATATTGTGAACCGTGCAGAAAAGAACGAGACGGCTTTGGTGACAGATAGCGTGAAGACACCGCAAAAACAGAAGGCAAAGGTTGCGGTAGATGACGCTTGGCTGAAGATAGAACCAACCCAAAAAGCCCCTGTTATCTTTGAGGATATTGAGTTGTCTGGCATCTTGGAGTATATTGCCGACAAGATGCAGGTAAAGGTGGAGTACCGCAATCAGGCAGCAGCACATATCCGTTTTTATCTGCAATGGGATAGCAAGGATTCCCTGCAGGATATCATCGACAAGATCAATCACTTTGATAAGGTACATCTTTCCTTTGATGAGGCTAATCAGATGTTGATTGTAGAGTAAATACGCATGATTTGTTCCTATCCGACAGGAACTGTGAAAAAGAGAGAAACTATGAAGAGAATCATATTTATGATATTTCTGTGTATGGCGCTTATGGCAGGCTATGCACAACGCTTGTCGCATACTTTCGACAAGGCTTCGTTCAGTAAGGTCTTGGTCTGGCTAGACAAGGCTCAACCCCAATATAAAATCAATTTTATCTACGATGAGTTGGAGGATTTCACCGTCAGTACTTCTTTCAAGAACAAGGATGTCCGTGATATCGTAACCCAGGTAATTGGCTTTAATCCCATCCGTGCCACCTTCGACAAGGATGAGATCTATTTCGAGTGTGTCCAGAAGGAACCCCAGAAGCTGATAGGAAGGGTGTTGGATGATAAGGGCGCACCGATGGAATTTGTCAACATCGCTCTTCTGGATGTCAGGGATTCCAGCTATGTGAATGGGGGTGTGAGCAATCTTTCTGGCGACTTCGTGATTCCTGTTCATCAGAAGCAGGTCATCGCCCGTTTCTCCTATGTTGGCTACAAGACCCAGTATAAACGGGTGAATGTGGGCAAGATGGGCAGTATCCGGTTGTTCCGTGATGCCTATACATTAAATAAGGTGGTGGTGAAAGCCTACAAGCCTTTGTTCCAACGCAAGGAAGACAAGACCGTTTTCAATGTGAGTGAACTGAAGAATATCGGGGCTATGAATGCCACGGATGTGTTGAAGTATGCTCCAAAGGTGATGGTGCAGGATGATGCTTCCGGAGGAGTGAATATCAAGGTGAATAATACAGAGGCAACCATTTTCGTAAATGACAGAAAACTGGCAGGAACGGAACTGAAGTCTTTCCTTTCAAGCATCAAGGCTGATGATATCCAAAGCATTGAGATACAAGATACGCATGGTGCTGAGCATGATGCCGACATTAAGGGTGGCATTGTTCATATTAGAACAAGGATTCGGGCTGGTTTTAATGGAAGTATCACGGGATATGTGGGAAATCTAAGCCCAGAATCAAGTAAGTTTTATTCCTATTATCCATTATTGAATCTTAACTTGGGAACGGAGCGTTGGAATGTTTATGCCTCTACTTATTATATCTGGGCAAGAAATGCCCTATATGGTGAGACGCAACATCATTTTATGGAGACAGATACCCATCATCTTGTTGCTCAAACGTACGATAATAGACAAAAGTTATATTTCTATCGTGTGGGTAGTATCTACGCCATTGATAAGAAGCATCATCATCTATTGGGTGCAGAGCTGAATGGAAATATCAATAAGAGGCATGCTGTTAGCGCAGGTGGTTGCTGTAAGTTTACTGATGCCAATAAGATGACGTATCAAGGTGTTTCTGATATGAACGACCATAATAAAACGGATTATCTGAATGCGGTGCTTTCTTACAATTGGAAAATAGATGAGAAAGACAGTTATTTAAAGGTGTTAGGCAACTATAATTATAAGTATGCCAACAAGGGAAATAGTTTCGTGGCATCTTATGAAGATTATGAGCCTTTGCATACGGATGAGTATAATCAATCAACCTCGAATGCCAATACAGGAAGTTTGCAGACGGATTTCCGTTATAATTTCCCTAGCAGTTTGGCGCTTCGCTTAGGTTCTAAATATGAGAATAATATCAGAACCACAGGATTGAACATCAGGAACAATCTCGTGGAGGGATATTTGACTTCAAGCGATTGGAAGTATCAGGAACAGGTTGCGGCTGCTTATCTCGGGTTGTCGAAGAACTTTGGAGAGAAGGTGTTTGCTTATCTGAGTATGCGAATGGAGAATACTTGGCAGAAGGGCATCAATCGCTTGACTGATAAAACAGAGGTGGATAAGCGATATACCAATTGGTTTCCTTATGCATACTTGTCTTATAAGTTCAATGACAAGAGTAGTATGAGTCTTACATATAGCAGCAGTATCAACCGTCCTTCGTTTGGTGATCTTACCAATAACAAGGAACGTATTTCAGCCGTTCTTTATACAACTGGCAATCCGAATGTGCAGCCATCTATCAGTAACTCCCTTATATGGGAGTTGACGCATGGTAACCATTCTCTGTCTTTCTCGTATAAGCATAGGAAAGATGTGATAGCTGAGTATTTTGAGACGATTGGTGACAAGACTTATCGTGATATAACCAATTTTGGCTCAGAGACCATCGTGGGGGCTGATTATGCTTTCAATGGGAAAATCTTGCCTTGGTGGAATCTCAATGTGGGGTTGGCTGGCTATTATGACGATATCCCAAAGAGTTATAATGTAAAGCACATTTGGGTGGTAAGAGGCAATTGCGTCAATTACTTCACCTTCAAGAAGATAGGTAGTCTTTCTGTGGAGGGAAATTATTCTACGAGCACGATAGATGCTAACTATAAAAGTCATCCTCTTGGCTACGTGTGTTTAGGGTATAATCGAACATTCTTGAAGGATGCCTTGTCGCTGGGTTTCAGCGTATTTGATGTCTTCCATACGCTTCGTCAGAAAGGCTATCAGCTCAATCCTGTCCTCGACTATGAGTTCTATCAGAAGGCATACTCCCGTTATAGCCTGACATTGACTTATAGCTTCCACAATAAGTATAAGGCTCGTAAAGGTCAGATTCAGAATGATAACTCTATTATCAATCGACTATAAAAAATGGGGAATCTGTTTTTGCAGGTTCCCCTTTTTCCTCTTTATCAATTCCTTGTTTTTTTACCTTTCAATTTCTTCTACAAGTCCCCCAGATGTCTTTCTATCGGAATTCCGCGGTTCTTGTCCTTGTCATCCTTGTTGATGTCTATCCAGTTGCGCAGGGTATCCATGGCGATGCGGGTGGCATGGCGGAGATGATCGCCGTCCTTCAGTCTTCCTACGATGATGCTGGAGAATATGTCGCCGGTGCCCGGGAACTGAACGGGGATTTCTTCGTAGGGCAGGAGGAAATACTCTTCTGTAAGATGATTGAAACCTACCACGGCATGCTGACCCTCTACGATGCACGAGGTGATGAGCACGGAGTGGGAACCGATGGCTCTCAGTTTATCTATCAGTTCATAGGCTTCCTTCTCCGAGATTCCCTCTTCCTTGTATTCCGAATCCGTCAGCAGGCAAGCCTCGGTATAGTTGGGAAAACAGAGATGCGATACGCTCAGCATCTCCTTCATGCATCTCACGGTACTCTCACTGGCTCCACCATAGAGCTTGCCGTAATCGCCCATCACGGGATCCACATAGATGTCGGTGCCCTGTGCAGCCTGTTCTCTGCAATAGCGTGCCACCAGCTTAGCCTGACGCTCCGAAGCCATGAAACCCGTGGTGATGGCATCGAAATGAATGCCCAGTTCGTTCCACTTCTGCAAGGCTTCCTCGATATACGAAGTGCATTCCAGAATGGCGTACTTGCCGTATGGGAAGGTGTTGCTGATGAGCATGGTGGGCAGATTGAACACATCGAGTCCCATATAAGAGAGGATAGGCATCTGAACTGCGGCAGATACCTTTCCGTAGCCACACATGTCGCTGATAATGAGGATATTACTTTTCGCTTTCATTCTTTCTTCTACTTGCTTTTCTTTCTTATCCTGATTATCTCTTAGTAGCTGGCTGTACACTTGATACCCAATGCCTCTACACGGTCCTTGATGGCATCGAGTACTTCCTTTGGTGCCTTTTCCAGCAATTTGTCTGGTGTTTCACGGGCGATGGTATAAACCATTACCTGCTGAGGCTGGATGTCCTTCACTGCCTCCAGCCAAGGTGCTACGAAATGCTCGCTGGTATTGTCCAAACCGTCACCTCTCAAGAACATGGTCTGGATGATGACGTGCCCCTTGAACATCTTCAGATATTTGATTACATCCTTCACGTCGTAGTTGGGCTGCTGAGGGCGGTCCAGCTTCTTGATGTAATCCATATCCACGGTATCCAGTTTCAGGATGTTGTTATCCACGAGCATCAGCGCCTCTCTCACTTCCTCCTTATATATATAGGTGGCGTTGCTGAGTACGGATACTTGTGCTTCAGGGAAATATTTCTTGCAGAGTTCCATCGTATCTTCCACGATTCCCTTGAAGTCAGGGTGTCCCGTAGGTTCACCGTTTCCGGCAAAAGTGATCACATCGGGTGGAGTTCCGGCCTCGACCATCTCGGTCAGCCTTTGCTCCAACTCTTTCCGAACCGTTTCACGATCGTTGAAACGTACTTTTTCTCTCTTTTCTCCCCAACCGCATTCACAATAGATGCAGTCGAAGCTACACAATTTATGATTCAGCGGCAGCAAATTGACTCCGAGTGAGAGTCCCAACCGTCTGCTATGGATCGGACCGAAAATTACTCGATCATACAAAGCCGTACTCATGACTTACTTCAATTTTATCGGGTCAAAGGTACGAAATGAATCGGGAAAGTACAATCATGCACACTCAGCCACAACCCGCAACATTGCCTCGACAAGTTGTACCAGTTCATGGTCCTTTATTATATAGGGAGGCATGACATAGACCAACCTTCCGAAGGGACGGATCCAGACACCTTCTTCGACAAAACGTCGCTGCATAAAGGCCATATCGACAGGTTTGCGCATTTCGATCACACCGATCGCACCCAGAACCCGAACATCAGCCACCTGTTTCATGCTTCGGGCCG
>ERZ779737.1650-NODE-1650-length-16666-cov-4.070616_pt1 | contig 16666 bp, 13 predicted proteins | sample MGYA00511889_ERZ779737 | MGnify/ENA primary metagenome ERZ779737 (study PRJEB29588, sample SAMEA2163575) | human gut metagenome | biome: human gut; feature: human-associated habitat; material: faeces | place: Denmark | collected 2008/2010 ...
CTGATGCTGATGCCGGGCGCCGTTCCCGCCGCGCGTCCGCGCCGCCGCAACCGCTGAGGTCCCCGATGCGCCGCGCGCGCCGTTCCCGCGGCGAAAAAAAAGAACCGCACGCATGAAGATTTTCGCGGCAGAAAGCTCCTGCGACGAATCCGCGCTCGCCGTCTTCGACTCCGGACGCGGCGTCGTCGCGGAGCGCGTGAACACGCAGATCGCGCTGCACGGACAGTTCGGCGGCGTCGTCCCCGATTTGGCGGCGCGGGAACACCTCGCGAATTTCCCGGCGCTGCTCGAAGATATTTGTCGGAGCGTCGATCCCGCGGAAATCGACGCCGTGGCCGTCACGCGCGGCCCCGGACTCGCGGGCTGCCTCGCGCTCGGCATCGCTTATGCGCGCGCCGTCGCCGCGGCGTGGGGCAAGCCGATCGCCGCCGTGAATCATCTGCGCGGGCATCTTTTTTCTCCGTTCATTCCCGTGCATGAGGAAGATCCCGCGGCGTTCCCGCGCCGGCGAAATTTCAGTTCGTTTTTTCCAGCGCGGCGTATTCTTCGTCGCTCACCGGCTCGAGCCAGACGTTCGAGGCGTTTTTGCCGGGAATCCCGAACGCGAGGTGGGCGAACCAGCTGTCGGCGGCGGCGCCGTGCCAGTGCTTCACGCCGGCGGGAATGTGAACCACGTCGCCGGGCAGCATGCGCACGGCGGGTTTTCCCGCTTCCTGATACCAGCCGCGTCCGGCGACGCAGACGAGCATCTGCCCGCCGCCTTCTTCGGCTTCGTGAACGTGCCAGTTGTTGCGGCATCCCGGCTCGAAGGTGACGTTGGAGAACGGGATCTGCTCCGTCGAAATCCGCGCCAGATAGCTGTTCCCGACGAAGTATTTCGCGTAAGCCGCGTTCGGTTCTCCGATCGGGAAAATCATTTCGCGCTGAAACGCCGCTTTGCCGTTCCCGTCGGCGGCCGCGGGAACGTCGTCCGTCCAGACGTCTTTCGCCATGCGGAACGCCGCCCAGGCGTTCGGCCAGCCGGCGTAGAAGGCGAGGTGCGTCAGCATCTCGGAGATTTCCGTCCGCGTCACGCCGTTTTCCTTCGCGAACTGCAGGTGATGCGTCAGCGACGAATCGACGACGCCTTTGCCGACGAGCGCGGCGACGGTGATCATGCTGCGTTCCCGCGGTTCGAGCCCGGGGCGGTTCCAGACTTCTCCGAAGAGAACGTCGTCGTTGAGCCGGGCGAACGCGGGAGCGAAGTCCTCCAGCTGCGCGCGTCCGGCGGTCTGCGTAATTTTTTCTTGTGCCATGGCGGATTGAAAGTTGAGCGTCGCCGCGGCGGCGGCGAGCAGGAAAATCGTTTTCTTTTTCATTGTGTGTTTCGGCGGTTCTTTGTGTTTCGGGGAAAAGGCGATTCATTCATTTCAAGGAAAGCGTCACGACGGCGTCGCCGCTTCCCGGCGCGGCGAGCAGGCGTTCCCGCGCGTCGGGAAGCGGATGAGTCCGTACTTCTTATTTCAGATAGGCGTTGAAGAACGCCGCGATTTCGTCGAACGGAATCTTTTCGGGATTGTCGTAAAGATCCGTGTGGACTGCGCCGGGGACGATCAGGAGCTTTTTGTTTTCGCCTTTCAGCTTTTTGAACGCGTCTTCGCTGAAATAGCGGGAGTGCGCCTTTTCTCCGTGGACGAGCAGCACGGCGCTGCGGATTTCGCCGCTGTAGGACAGAATCGGCATGTTCAGGAACGAAAGGGCGGACGTCGTGTTCCAGCCGGCGTTCGAGCCGAGCGAGCGCGCGTGGTAGCCGCGCGGCGTTTTGTAGTAGTCGTGATAATCCTTCACGAACTGCGGCGCGTCCGCGGGCGGCGTTTCCGGCACGCCTCCGGCGCGCGCGTATTCGCCGCAGCGGAAATCTTCCGTGCGCTGCGCGTTGAGCCGTTTGCGCAGCTCGTAGCGCTCGTCGGCGGTCATGGCGTCGAAGTAGCCGTTCGCGGTGACGCGGCACATGTCGTACATCGTGGATGCGACGGTCGCCTTGACGCGCGTGTCGATCGCTGCGGCGTTGAGCGCGAAGCCGCCCCAGCCGCAGATGCCGAGGATGCCGATGCGCTCGGGATCGACGTCGTCGCGCGCCGAAAGATAATCGACGGCGGCGCAGAAGTCTTCCGTGTTGATGTCGGGCGAGGCGACGTTGCGCGGCTCGCCTCCGCTTTCTCCCGTGTAGGACGGATCGAAGGCGACGGTCAGGAATCCGCGCTCCGCCAGCGTCTGCGCGTAGCGGCCGGAGACCTGTTCCTTCACGGCGCCGAAAGGCCCGCACACGGCGACGGCGGGCAGCTTGCCCCGCGCGTTTTTCGGCGCGAACAAATCCGCCGCCAGCGTGATGCCGTAGCGGTTGCGGAACGTGATTTTGGCGTGGGAGACTTTGTCGCTCTGCGGGAACGTCTTGTCCCATTCGCTCGTGAGTTTGAGAGTCTCGTCATTCATTTTCGTGTTTTGTTCGGGTTGATTCGCGTTCGCCGCGCAGCCGGAGAACAGGGCGGTGCCCAGCGTTCCCGCGGCGGCGGCGAGGAGGACGGAAGAGAATCTCAGAAACATGATTTTTCTTCTTTCGTTCCCGCGTTTTTCATTTGTAGGAGTTTCTGTAAATTTCGACGCAGTCTTCGTCCGAGAGCGGCGCGGGATCGTTCGGGAAGAGGAAGCCCATCGCCTCTTTCGCGTTGCGCGCCATTTCCGGGAATTCTTCGGGAACGATGCCGTAGTCGCTCATCTTGAGATCTCCGACGCCGCAGTCGTTCTGCAGCTTTTCGAGCGCGCGGAGAAAATCCTCGGGAACGGAGGCGTCCTCCGCGCCCATCGCTTTCGCCATTCTGACGAAACGTTCCGGGCAGACGCCGCGGCGGACGAAATGCGCGTAGTAGGCTTTCGAAATCATGATCAGGCCCGCGCCGTGCGGGAGCTCCTGATGAAACGCGGACATCGCGTGTTCGAGCGAATGCTCGCTCGTGCAGGACCCGACGCACATGACGGAGCCGGAAAGCGTGTTGCCCCACGAAACGCGCGTGCGCGCTTCGATGTCGTTCCCGTCGCGCACGGCGCGCGGCAGGAACCTCGCGACGTTTTCGATCGCCGCGAGCGCGTACATGTCGCTCATCAGGTTCGCGCGGCGGGAAATGCAGGCTTCCGTGGAGTGGAACAGCGCGTCGAAGCCCTGGAAGGCGGTGAATTTCGCGGGAACGGTCTTCGTCAGCTCGGGGTCGACGACGGCGAGCACGGGGAAGAGCGCTTCGTCGAACAGCGCCGTCTTCTCGCGCGTTTCCGCGTTGGTGATGACGCCGCCGGCGTCCGTCTCGGAGCCCGTTCCCGCCGTCGTCGTAACGGCGACGATCGGGAGCGGCCTGTTCGCGATCGGTTTGCCTTTGCCCGTGCCGAAGGCGACGTAGTCCCAGAGGTCGCCGTCGTTCGCGGCGACGACGGCGACGCCCTTCGCCGCGTCCATGACGCTGCCTCCGCCGAGGGCGACGATGAAGTCGCAGGCGTGTTCCCGCGCCGCGGCGCCGCCCGCCATGACCGTGGTCTTGAGCGGGTTCGGCTCGACTTTGTCGAAAAGGACGCTTTCGACGCCGGCCTTGCGCAGCTGCTCTTCCGTGCGCGCGAGCGTTCCCGACGCGCGCGTCGATTTCCCGTTGGAAATCATCAGCAGGGCCTTTTTCCCGGGCAGTTTCTGTTCGCCGAGTTTGTTCAGCGTTCCCGCGCCGAACAGCGTGCGCGTGGGAACGAACATTTCGTAATGCATGTCGGTATTCATGGTTTTTTCGAATTCGCGGAAAATGCTAATTCTTAGAGTTATATCTAAGTCAAGCTTTTTCGGCGAAAAATTTTAAATCTTGACTTAGAGCAAGCTCGAAGAAGTAAAATCGCGGCTTTCAGCTATGGAATATTCGATTTCGGAAGCGGCCGAAAGATTCGGCATCACGGCGCACACGCTGCGGTTCTACGACAAGGAAGGCCTGCTGCCTTTCGTCGACCGCGGCGCGGGGGGACGGCGCATCTTCAAGGACGGAGATTTGGGCTGGCTGCGCATCATCGAATGCCTCAAGGAGACGGGAATGCCCATCCGCGGCATCCGCAATTACCTCGAACTTTGCATGAAGGGCGACAGGACGCTGCAGCAACGGCTCGACATCATGCGGGAACACAAGAAGATGATGGCGGAAAAGCTCGACGAAATCCGCCGCTACATGAAGACCATCAATTTCAAAATCAAGTACTACGAAACGGCGCTTGCCGCGGGAACGGAGGCCGTCCACCGGCAGAAGCCGGAGCCGGAAACGACGGCGGAAAGCGACAGGAAGCGGATGGAAACGCGCCGACGCCGGCAGAAAAATTCCGCCGAGACGCCGCTCGCGCGCTGAAAAAAAAGACGCCGCGGCGCAAAAAAAGCGCGTTCCCGCAATGTTTCGGGAACGCGCTTTTTTTGTGCGGAAGGAGGAAGATGGCGGGAAGCCGGAATCCTCAGGCGGAGGCGCGGCGAGAACGCTGCCGCGCCGCGTTGCAGTTCCCGCAGACGCCGAGAACGTAGAACTGCATTTCGCGGCGGATGAAGCCCGGCGGCAGCTTTTTCTCCGCTTCCTCGAAAAGCGGGGCGCAGGGGAAGTCGTAAATTTTTCCGCAGACGGAGCATTTGAAATGTCCGTGCGGGCGGACGCACGCGTCGAAGCGCATTTCGTTTTCTTCGAGCGTCACCATCTGCGCCGCGCCTTTGGCGCAAAGCAAGCGCAGCGTGTTGTAGACCGTCGTGCGGGAAAGCGTGCGTATTTTTCCGTAAAGCGCCTGGTAGACGTCTTCCGCCGTGGGATGGCACGGGTGTTCGGCAAGAAATTTGAGAATGGCGCGGCGCTGACGGGAAGGACGAATGCCGTGCGCTGCGAGAACGGCGTCCGGATCGGAAAGTTCCATCTTGTCGAATGTCTGGTTTTTTCGAAGAAAAATCGGGCGAAAAAAATAAGCGCGGGCTGCGGGAGCGCGCCGCTCCCGCAGTCCGGCCGTCGGAAAAAATTATTTTCCGAAGTAACGGTTCAGAAGGCCTTCGAAAGCCGCGCCGTGGCGAGCTTCGTCCTTGCACATTTCATGAACCGTGTCGTGAATCGCGTCGAGTCCGAGCTCTTTCGCGCGCTTGGCGAGGGCGAGCTTGCCTTCGCACGCGCCCTGTTCGGCGTCCACGCGCATCTGCAGGTTCGTCTTGGTGCAGGGCTTGACGACGTCGCCGAGCAGTTCCGCGAACTTCGCCGCGTGTTCGGCTTCTTCGAAAGCGATGCGCTTGTAGGCCTCGGCGACTTCCGGATAGCCTTCGCGGTCAGCCTGGCGGCTCATCGCGAGGTACATCCCGACTTCCGTGCATTCGCCCATGAAGTTCATGTTGAGACCTTCGACGATTTCCTTGTCGACGTCCTTGGCGACGCCGATGCGGTGTTCGTCCGCCCAGGTTTTCTTCCCGGCGGTTTCGACGACTTCCTGGAATTTGGAAGCCGGAGCTTTGCATTGCGGGCACTGCGCAGGAGGCTGGTCGCCTTCGTGAACATAGCCGCAGATCGTGCATACGTATTTAGCCATAGTTTTATCTTTCTTTCGTTTGCGTGTTCCTGATTGGAATGATTACAAATATAGCCTTCTCTGGAAAAAAAGCAAGCGCGGATTTCGCGTTCCCGCGCTTGCCATTCGCGGCGTTCCCGATTATAAGCATCTCCTTTTCGGCGGATGAAATGGGTGCACACAGAAGCGGACGCGCGCGCGGCGCATGATTTGCAGGACGAATTGGACCTGCTGCCCTCCGTCGCGTCCGTTCTCGTGAAGATGGGCTGCGCGACTCCCGAGGCGGCGGAGCGTTTCCTGTTCCCGAAAATTTCGCACGTCACCGATCCTTTTCTGATTCCGAACCTGGAGACGGCGGCGGAGCGCATCGTCCGCGCGATCGACGCCCGGGAACGGATCGCGATCGTCGGCGACTACGACGTGGACGGCGTGACGGCCGTGACGCTGCTCGTGAGCTTCCTGCGCCGTTTCGGGCTGGATCCGCATTATTTCGTGCCGCGGCGCAAGGAGGAAGGCTACGGGCTGAGCCCCGCGATTGCCGCGCGCGCGCTGTCGCGGGGGATCCCGACGCTTTTTTTCGCGCTGGACTGCGGGACGAACGCCGCGGAGCAAATCGGCGACCTGCGTTCCCGCGGGATCGACGTCGTCGTCGTCGACCATCACCGCAGCAAGACCGCCGCGCCGCCAGACGCCGTTCTGGTGAATCCGAACTCCGCGTTTTCCGCCGCGCCGGACTACTCGCCGATGTGCACGGCGGGGCTGGTTTTCAAGGTGCTTCACGGCGTGCTCAAAATCATGCGTTCCCGCCGCGATCCGCGTTCGTTCGACATCATCCTGCGGGAATATCTCGATCTCGTCGCTCTGGGCACGATTACGGACATTTCGCCGCTCGTCGGAGAAAACCGCACGATGGTCTGGTTCGGGCTGCGGCAGATGAAAAACACGAAGCGCAAGGGGTTGCGCGCCCTCATCGCCGCGAGCAACATCGCGGACACGGCGGACATTCTGCCGGTGGACGTCTCGCACCGCATCGGCCCGCGCATCAACGCCAGCGGGCGTTTGGCGGACGCGGCGCTTCCCGTGGAAATGTTTCTTTGCCCGGACGAAGCGCGCTGCGCGGAACTGGCGCGACGGCTTTCGGACATGAACCGGGATCGGCAGGCGATCGAGCGCGGCGTCTTCGAAGAAGCGCTGGCGCAGCTCGAGCCTGAGGCGCCGCGCCGCCGCGCGCTGCTCGCGTGCGGGAACTGGCATCCGGGCGTCGTCGGCATCGTCGCCGGAAAGCTCGCGCGGCACTTCGCGCGTCCGTGCATCGTGCTCGGCGTGGAGGACGGGATCGCCAAAGGCTCCGGGCGCAGCGTTCCCGGCGTCAATCTCATCGACGTGCTGCGGCCTTACGGGAACGAGCTGGAATCGTGGGGCGGGCATCCGATGGCGGCGGGCATTTCCGTGGACGTCGCGAAAGTTTCCGCGCTCAGGGAATATTTCGACGCGGCCGTGGCGCGCGCGCAGTCCTCGGCGGGAACGCGCGGCGAAAGCGCGCGGGAGCTCGACATCGCCGCGTGGCTCGAGCCCGGAGACCTCACGGCGGAGCTTTTCGACCAAATCGCGCAGCTTTCGCCGTTCGGCGAGGGCAATCCCGAGCCCGTTTTCGGCATTCGCGGCGTCGTGATGCCCGCCGGCGCCATCGCGTTCGGAGGGGACAATTTCCGCTTTCAGATGCTGCTGCCGAATCTTTCGCGGCTCGGCGTCGTCGCGTGGCACAAGCCGGAAGGCGCTCCCGCGGCGGGAACGCGCGTCGATTTCGCCGTGCGGCTTTCCTGGAACAACTACAACGGGCGAAAATATCAGCAGGCGGAACTCGTGGACTGGCGTCCCGCGGAAAACGTCGGCTGAGGTGCCGCGCGAAGCTTTTTTTCATGCGCGTCTGCATTCTCGAGCGCGCCGTGCACGGCGAAAAATTTTGGCGGATAACGGCGCTTTCCGCCGAAGAGGGTGCGGTTTCTTGTCTGCTTCGGCAGGGCTCCAAAAAGACGGGAACGATCGTCCCCGACCTTTTCGACGAGGCGGAAATTACGCTGGAGCGGCGCAAGGCGGGAACGGAGGGCGCGCTTTTCGTCAAGGAATACGCGCTCGTCGCGCGGCGTTCCGGCATTTCGGGAAATTACGACGGGCTCGTTTTCGCGAGCCGCTTCGCGGGAATTCTCGCCCGCAACGCGTTCCCGCCGGACGCGCGCGCCGCCGTTTTTTCCGTGTCCCGCAGCGCGTTCCGCGCGTTTTCGGAAAAGCCGAGAAAAGACGCGGCTTTCTTCAAGGCGCTTTGGCTTTTCGCGCGGGAGTGCGGGCTTCCCGCGCGCGAGGACTGGTTCGAGCGCCTCGCGTTCGACGACAAGCTCAGCGTTTCCGCCGTGCTCCGCGCGCCGCTCGAGGAGGCGAGCGTTCCCGCGCGCGAAGTCGCGCGCCTCGCCGGACAGCTGGAACGCTGGCTGGCGCGGGAACACGATTTCGTCATTCCCTGAGAAAAAAAAAAGCGAAATAAGCATTGCGTTCCGCAGGAGCTTCGCGTACTTTCATCTACGCTCAAAAGGCGCAGAACGCCGAAGGGCAACAAGAGAAGTTAGAGTTAGTAGAGATAAGAGATACTCCGAGCCCCGTCTTAGGCGGGGCTCGGTTTTTTTTGCGCACGCGGGTGCGTTTTCTTTTTTTTGCGCGGGAACGGCGCGGCCGCTCAGAACAGGTCGAGCTCGCCTTGAATGCGGTCGCGGAAGCGCCGACGGCTTGTGCTAGCCTCGACGAGGTCGAGGATGCTCGACTGCGCGAACGAGGGATGCTCGCACATGTTGACGAGCAGATGCGCGGCGGCGATTGCGTCGTAGAGCGCGCAGTGATAGCGCGCGCGCTTTTTCGGACAGAATTTTTTCGCGTCGGCTTCGAGGCGGCCTTCCAGCTCGAAGCGTTCGATCAGGGTCGAGAGCCCGTGGCGCGGCTCGTGCGGGAACCATCTTTTCGCGATGCGGCAGGTGTCGATCCACGGGCCCCAGTCGTTGATCGGCGGGCGGGATTCCAGGGAAAAATCGGGAACGTCGCCCGGGAACGGCCAAACGGTCGAAATCATGCCGATTTCCGCGGGCGCGTGGTGCGAGCCGAGCAGCCCCGTTTTCCGCAAGCGGCGGAAAAGCGCCCAGTCCGCGTCAATCGGCGGGCATCCTTCGACGTCGTCGTCGAAAATGCCGTGCACTTCCGATTCTTCCGGCGGGATCGGCTCGCGCACGGAGCACAGGCGCGTCGCCGTCGCGACGATGTTCCCGCCGAGCAGCGTCGCGACGCCGTATTCGACGATGCCGGAGCGCGCCGAGCCTTCGAAATCCAAGACGTGGATTTTTACGTCCTTCCAGTCCATTTCCGCGGTTCAGAAGTCTCGGCCTTTGACGAGTCTTCTCACGGTTTTGCGTCCCGTCATTTTTTCGTACCAGGCTTCGCAGCCGGCGGGAACGACGGTTTCGGAAAGAATTTCGTCGAAGTTCTGCACGCGCGTTTTGAGTTTTCCCGAAAGCGGGTGCAGGATGAGGGAAAGGTCGCGCGGGCGGGAGCGCGCGTTCCCGCCGACTTGCTCGTAGGTCGTTTTTTCGATGAGATCCTCCGCGGGAAGTCCGAAGTGCCGCGCGATGCGTTCGCCGATTTCGAAGCGCGAGAGCTTTTCGCCGCCCGCCCAGTGATAGACTCCGCTGAGGTTCGGCCGCTCGCAGATTTCGACGAGCGCGTCCGCCAAATTGGAAACGCTCACGGGCTGGCGGATTTCCTCCGCGAAGAGCGGCGTTTTTTCGCCTTTCGCCCACGCCGCGAAGAGCCGCTCGTGCAGGCTTTTCGCGCCGCTCGGGGAGTTGCCGGACAGCAGCGTGGTGCGTACGACGGCGGCGTTCGCCTTCCCGAACTTGAGCGTTTCGCGTTCGCCGAGCAGCTTCGTCTGCGCGTAGAGATTGCGCGGGAGCGGCATGTCCGTGTGCTCGTAACGGCCTTTGTCTCCGTCGAAAACCATATCGGTGGAGACGTGGACGAGTCTTCCGGAAATGTGGTTCGCCAGCATCGCGAGCGTGCGCGGGAGCGCGGCGTTGAGTTTTTCCGCGCGTTCGTGGTCGCGCTCGGCTTCCGCGACGGACGTGACGCCGGCGCAGTTGACGATCGCGTCGGGAAATTCCTGCAGCACGAGCGACTGCACGGCGGGAACGTCCGTCAGGTCCGCTTTGACGCGGCGCACGGACGGCGGCAGGAAAACCTCCGTTTCATGCACGACGGCGACGACGTCGAAGCCGCGGCGCAGCGCGGAAAAAACGGTTTCGCGGCCGAGGAAGCCCGCCGCGCCGGTGATGATGATTTTCATGACGGGAAAGACAGGCGGTTTTTTCGGGGTTTCGGGGGAAAGGGCGGAGCATGCGCGCGTTCCCGCGGATTTTTCGCCGGCGGGAACGCCGCGCGCTTTTTTGTCATTTCGCTTCGTCTTCGGCGTCGGGCGCTTCGGCCGTTTTTTTGCGGTCGCCGTCGTCGTCGTCGCTGAAGACGATCGGCACGTCGTTTTCGATGTCGGTGACGGAGGCGATGTCGGTGGCGGAGTTGGCGCGGCGGCGGCGGGCTGCGGCCGCGCGCTGCTTTTCCGCTTCAAGTTTTCCCTCGAGCGAATAGCGCGTGAAGGGCACGTCGCGCAGGCGTTCCGCGGGAATGGGTTTTCCCGTGATTTCGCAAATGCCGTAAGTGCCTTTTTTCATGCGCTCGATGGCGATGTTGATTTCCGCGAGCTCCTGCTGCTTGCTGGCGATGAGGCTGAGCGCGCAGTCGCGCGTGAACGCTTCGTTGTCGATGTCCGCGGTGTGCTGGCTGTAGGAGGCGGAGACGTCGCCGCTTTCTTCCTTGCCTTCGCGGCTGAACGCCGTCTGCGACTGCTCGTCGATTTCCTTTTGAATCGCGGCTTTGAGGGCGACGAGTTTCTTGTAGTACTTCATCCACTTCGCGGGAATGAGCTTTTCCTCGGCGGAAACGCTGTCTTTCGCGAACGGGTTGTAGCCGAAGAGCTCGTCGAGCGAAACGGCGCCGATTTTGCGCGGCTTGGCCTTGGGCAGCTCTTTCAGAATCTGCTTGGCCGCGGGAGCGTGCGCGGCGTCGGCTTTACCCTGCGCGGCGGGATTGAACAGATTGAGATTGTCCGCGCCGCGGCGGCGGAACATCAGTTCGAGCTCTTTGGGCGTGTAGGCGATGAGGCCGTGGCGGCGCGTGATGATTTTGGTCTGGACGGTTTCGGCGTCGCGGCGCACGACGATGTCGGAGAGCGCGTTTTTCGCGTCGGCTTTCGCGCGGGAAGACGGGGGCGTTTTTTTCGTCTTGGCGTTTTTTTTCGGAGCTTTTTCGGGCGGCGTTCCCGCGTCGGCTTTCGCTTTGCGCTTTTTTTCGGGCGCGGGAACGGCCTTTTTCGCCGCCGCGGTTTTTTTCCCGGGCGGCGACTTTTTCGCGGCGGAAGATTTTTTGCTTTTCGGAGGCATGTGGCGGTTGCGTGGTCGGGTTACTTTTCCCGCCGAAATCAGAACGCGGCGGGGTATTTTTCTTTGAGCGCGGCGAGGCAGCGCGGCGAGACTTTGCCGAACGCTCCCGCGTCGGCGAGTTCCGGAACCCAGCGCCAGGAGCGCGGGCAGCGCACGTAGCCGAGGGATTCGGCGCGGACGGCGTCGACGGAGACCGGCGTTCCCGCGGGCGCTTCTTTCAGAACGACTTCGGAAACGATGAAGGTTTCCGCGAGCTGCGCCGCGTATTTTTTCAGCAGCGCGAACGTGGGAGAGGCAGGATCGGCGGAAATCGAAACGACGGCTTCGAGCGATTGTCCGATGACTTTCGCGGAGCGGAGTTCGTCGAGTTTCTGATTCACGTCGTCGAGCAGCGCGAGCAGCGCGTCGAAGTCCGCCGCTTCTTCCGGGAACTCGAGTTCCGGACGCGGCGCGGGCCAGTCCTGAAGCAGGACGGAGTTCTCCGCGTATTCGCCGCCTGCGGTGAAATAGCCCCACGCCTCGTCCGTCGTGAACGGGAGCATCGGCGCGAGCATTTTCAGGTAGGCGGAGAGCATCGCGTGAATCGCCGTCTGCGAGGAGCGGCGTTCCCGCGAGTTTGCGGCGAACGTGTAAAGGCGGTCTTTGAGAATGTTGTGATACGTCGCCGAGAGCGTTTCGACGGTGAAGGCGTCGATCGCGGCGTAGGCCTTGTGAAATTCGCAGTCTTCGTAGAATTTCGTGACGTCGGCGAGCAGGCGGGAGAATTTCGTGAGCGCCCACTTGTCGATCGGCGTCAGCTCCGCGAACGGCACGGCGTCCTTGGCGGGATCGAAATCGTAAAGATTGGAAAGCTGGTAGCGGATGGTGTTGCGGATGTTGCGGTATTGCGTCGCGGTCGCGTCGAGAATGCCGTCGGAAAGCGGGATGTCGCTGCGGTAGTTTTCCGAAGCGATCCAGAGGCGGACGATGTCGGCGCCGTATTTGGAAACGTAGCCGTCTGCGGTCTGCGGCTTGCCGTCGGACTTGGAGATTTTCTGGCGCGTGCCTTCGTTGACGACGAAGCCGTGCGTGATGACTTTTTTGTATGGCGCGCAGCCGAAGTTGACGACGCTCGTCCACAGCGACGACTGGAACCAGCCGCGATGCTGGTCGGAGCCTTCGAGATAAAGATCCGCCGGGAACGCCAGTTCGGGATTGCGCTTGAGCACGGCGGCGTTCGACGAGCCGGAGTCGATCCACACGTCGAGCGTGTCCGCGCCTTTCTCCAATTTTTCCGGCGACGGCCAGTTCGCGGGAACGTCGATGCCCGCGAGCAGTTCCTCCGGCGTCTGCGCGAACCAGATGTCCGTTCCCGCGGACGCGACCTTGTCGGCGATTCCGCGGACGACGCCCGCGTCGAGGAAGGCTTCGCGCGTGTCTTTTTCGTAGAAAACGGGAATCGGGACGCCCCAGGAGCGCTGGCGGGAAATGCACCAGTCCGGGCGGCCTTCGACGGCGGCGCGGATGCGGTTTTCGCCGCTGGCGGGCACCCACTCGACGCCGCCGATCTGCTTCAGCGCCTCGTCGCGCATGCCGTTTTTGTCGAGCGCGACGAACCATTGTCCCATGGCGCGGAAGATGACGGGCGTTTTCGAGCGCCAGCAATGCGGATACTGGTGTTCGATTTTCGCCGTCTTGAGAAGTTTTCCGGATTTTTCCAGGAGGCGCAGCACGCCTTCGTTGGCCGGGCATTTTCCGTTCGCGTCGAGGACGCTGAGCCCGACGAGCTCGGCGGGAACGCGTCCGTCGTCTTCGTAGACGCCGTCGTCGTTGACCGGGCAGTAAATTTCGATGCCGCAGCGAAGGCAGGTCTGGTAGTCTTCGAGCCCGTGGCCGCCGGCGGTGTGGACGCAGCCCGTTCCCGCGTCCGTCGTGATGTAGTCGGCGCAGACGACGGGCGAGACGCGGTCGCAGATCGGATGGCGCGTCCTGATGCCTTCGAGCGTGTTCCCGCGGCGTTTCGCGACGACGGCGGCGCCTTCGAGCCCGCAGTCGGCGATGAATTTTTCCGCGAGCGCTTCGGCGACGACGTAAATTTTCCCGCCGCAGGAAATTTCGACATAATCGAGGTCGGGATGCACGGCGACGGCGACGTTCGCGGGAATCGTCCAGGGCGTCGTCGTCCAGATGACGAAGTTCTTCTCCGGAGCGTCGACCTGCGTGAACGCGACCCAAATCGAGGTCGAGACATGATTTTTGTATTCGATTTCCGCCTCGGCGAGCGCCGTCCGGCACGGGATCGACCAGTAGACCGGCTTTTTGCTGCGGTAGACGAGGCCTTTCCCGACCATGTTCGCGAAGGTGCGCAGAATGTCGGCTTCGTAGGCGGGATTTTTCGTTTTGTATTCCGCGGCCCAATCCGCGAGAATGCCGAGGCGGCGGAACTGCGCGCGCTGCTTTTCAATGAAGGTTTCGGAAAATTCGGCGCAGGCGCGGCGGATTTCGAGCGGCGAGAGCGTTTTCGCCTTGGCGTGGAGCTCCTTCATCACCTTGTGCTCGATGGGCAGCCCGTGGCAGTCCCAGCCGGGAACGTAGGGCACGCGGAAGCCGCGCATCGTCTTGTAGCGCATGATGATGTCCTTGAGCAGCTTGTTCAGCGCGGTGCCGATGTGGACGTCTCCGTTCGTGAACGGAGGGCCGTCGTGCAGCACGAAAAGCTTTCCCGTTCCCGCGTTTTTTTCCTGAAGGCGGCGGTAGAGGCCGGTTTTTTCCCAGAACGCGATGCGCTTCGGTTCGCGCGCGGTGAGGTTCGCCCGCATCGGGAAATCCGTCACGGGAAGGTTCAACGTGTCTCTGAGTTCCGTTGCCATGATCTGAAAAAATGGAAACGTAAAAGCATGGCGATTTTCCGCGTTTAGTCAATCTTGCAGCGCGGCGCGTTCCCGTGCCGCGGGCGCGCGCCGGGATGCGCGCGGGAACGCCGTCAGCGGAATTTTGCATTGACATGTCTGTCAAACATTCATGTTTTTACGGCTCTGTAAAACTTATGAGTCAGACGACGGAGACGGACGAGAAGACGCTTGCGGAGAAAAAAATTCTGGAAGCGGCGAAAGACGTGTTCATGCAGAAAGGGCTGGAAGCGGCGTCGATGAGCGACATCGCGAAGACGGCGGGCATCAGCCGCACCTCGCTGCATTATTATTTTCGGACGAAGGAGAAGCTTTTCCGGGAAATTTTCCGCAGCGTGGTCGACGGCTTCATGCCGCAGCTGGGCAAAATCATCCGCGGGAACGCGAGCGTGCGCGAGAAAGTCGAAAAATTCGTGGACAGCTACATCGACCTGCTGGCGTCCGTTCCCGCGGCGCCGCATTTCATCATCAACGAAATCTACCGCGATCCCGAGGGCATCGTGGAGCTTTTCCTGTCCGTGGAAAGCGAGCACGGGAACATCGCCTACGCGGTGCACCTGCTCGAGGAGCACGCGCGGGAACACGGGCTGAAGGATTTCGACGCGCAGCATTTCTGCCTGGCGCTCTACAGCCAGTGCGTGTTCCCGTTCGTGCTTTCTCCCGTGATCAAGACGGCGCTCTTCAGCGCCGATCCCGACCGCTACGCGGAGTTTCTCGTGCGGCTGAAGAAGAACATCACGCGGACGGCGGTTTCCCGCCTTTATCCGGAGGGTTGAGGCGCGGGAACGCGTTCCGCAAAAAAAAAGAACAGAACATTTCAGAAGAAAAACGTTTTTTCACGATGGAAAACAAGCGCTACAATGTCGGGCTGGACGTCGGCTCCACGACGCTGAAACTGGTCTTCGCCGACGGGAACGGCGACGTCGCCTATTCCGAATACCGCCGCCACCACGCGGATATTTTCGGAGCGCTGCAGGCGGGGTTCGAAAACGCGCTCGCGAAGCTCGGCGACGGGGAAATCCGCCTCGTCGTCACGGGATCGGCGGGCATGGGCGTCGCCGAACGCGGGAACTTGCCTTTCGTGCAGGAAGTCGTCGCGGCGGCGGAAGTCATCCGCGCGAAATATCCGGAGACGAAAACGTTCGTCGACATCGGCGGGGAAGACGCGAAGATGATTTTCTTCGAAGAGGGAAAATCGCCGGACATCCGCATGAACGGCAGCTGCGCCGGCGGCACGGGAGCGTTCATCGACCAGATGGCGACGCTGCTCGGGCGCGACGTCTCGGAGCTTTCCGACCTTGCGCTCGCCGCGCGGACCGTTTACCCGATCGCCTCGCGCTGCGGCGTTTTTTCCAAGACGGACATCCAGAACCTGCTCGCGCGCAACGTTTCCCGCGAAGACATCGCGGCGTCGATTTTCCACGCCGTCGCGCTGCAGTGCATCGGGAATCTCGCGCGCGGGTTCGACATTTTGCCCAAGGCGTTTTTCTGCGGCGGGCCTTTCGCGTTCATTCCCGCGCTGCGCAAGGCGTTTCAGGAAGAACTGAACCTGCGCGACGAAGACTGCATTTTCTGCGAGAACGCCGCGATCATTCCCGCGTGGGGCTGCGCGCTCACGGCGCTGGCGCGATCCCGCGAAGAGGACGAAAAGGGCGGGAACGCCGCGCCGCTCCCGAAACTTTCCGAAACGGCGCGCGGGCTCGCCGCGCAGAAGACCGCCGTCGGGCATGCGCCGCACGCGGGATCGCTCCCGCGGCTCTTTTCCGGGCAGGAAGATTTCGACGCCTGGTTCGCGACGAAGCAGGGCGGCGTCATTCCGGAAATCACGCTCGAGGAATACGACGGTTCGCCGTGCTTCCTCGGCGTCGATTCGGGCTCGACGACGACGAAAATCGTCATCGCCGACGCGCGGGAACGCGTGCTTTACCGTTTCTACAAAAAATCGCAGGGCGACGCGCTCGGCACGGCGGAGGAAGGGCTGAAGGCGTTTCTCGAAAAATGCCGCGCCGCGGGCAAGGAAGTCCGCATCGCGCGCAGCTGCGTCACCGGCTACGGCGAAGACCTCGTGAAGGCGGCGTTCAACCTCGACGAAGGCATCGTCGAGACGATCGCGCACTACCGCGCGGCGCGCAAGTTCAAGCCCGACGTTTCGTTCATTCTCGACATCGGCGGGCAGGACATGAAGGCGATTTTCGTCGAAAACCAGGCGATCAACCGGCTTGAAATCAACGAGGCGTGCTCGTCGGGCTGCGGTTCGTTCGTCGAGGCGTTCGCGGCGTCGCTGAAGCATCCCGTGGCGGAGTTCGCGCGCATGGCGTGCTTCTCCGAAGCGCCCTGCGACTTGGGCACGCGCTGCACCGTGTTCATGAATTCCAAGGTCAAGCAATGCCTGCGGGAAGGCGCGGGCGTTCCCGACATCGCGGCGGGGCTGAGCTTTTCCATCATCAAGAACTGCCTGCACAAGGTTCTGAAAATCCGCGACATCTCCGAGCTGGGCGACAACATCGTCGTGCAGGGCGGGACGTTCCGCAACCTTTCCGTCGTGCGCGCGTTCGAGAAGCTGACGGGCAAATCCGTCATCTTCACGAACATGCCGGAGCTGATGGGCGCCTACGGCTGCGCGCTCTACGCCAAGGAAATCTACGAGAAAAACGCCGGCGGGAACGCCGCGCC
>ERZ779737.1658-NODE-1658-length-16633-cov-6.523947_pt1 | contig 16633 bp, 21 predicted proteins | sample MGYA00511889_ERZ779737 | MGnify/ENA primary metagenome ERZ779737 (study PRJEB29588, sample SAMEA2163575) | human gut metagenome | biome: human gut; feature: human-associated habitat; material: faeces | place: Denmark | collected 2008/2010 ...
CTTAAAAGTTCCGGTCCGGCTTCTGCTACCATTCCCACGGCGAAGGCCTTCGCGGCCTACGTCGATGAGCTGATGGCCGCCGGTGCGGCTATCGAAAAGGTGGCGGCCAAGATCGCGCTTGCCGCTGCTCGGCAAGCTGCGCATAGGTCAAGCTTGACCTACCTCAACGCGGCCTATGCCGCGTTCAAGACCTGCCATCTCACCTGTCTGCCTCAGCTCACGAGGTATGCGCTTGGCGTGCTTGGCGGCATGGCCGCCGATGACAAGGGCAATCCCACGATTGCCCGGTCAAGATCCATCCTGCGCATCACAGATGCGCGGGAACGCAAGGCCAACGGCGGCGACGCTTTTGACTGGGCTGTGGAACCGAAGGACGCACGAGCCAAGGAAGAGCTGGCACGCGCGCGGCGCGCGCTGGCACACCCCGACTTCGCGGACTTCCTGACCGCCCCGACGGCGGCGGCCAAGTATGTCAAGGAAGACGGCTTGACCGCTTCGGAACGTGAGCTGATGGCGCTGCTCAATTGGGCGCGCCGTAACAACAAGGCCTCAACAGCCAAGCGTGCCGGCGAACGCGGCTACGCGGAGCTGCAAAACGCGCTCCGCACCGTTAAGGTTATGTTCAAGGAATTCGACAACGACTAACAAAAACAACCTCTCCCCCTTCCATGTGATGTCTCTATATCTGGGATTCCCGCCTGAGTGATAGGTAAACGATGGAACCGCACATGGTAGTGCGCTCCAGTAATCTGGCACGCCTTGTGTGAACATGTGCGGCAAGTGTCGTGTTGTGTGAAGACACGACACAAAGGGCCGATGTCTGACAAGCATACTGCGTGTGCGAGTCAGACATAGCGGCCCATGTTTGACTGGCACATGGCGTTAAACTACTACGTCATGTGCTAGTCAAACAATAAGTACCTACGCAGTAATACTCATGTAAGTTATATGACAAACCGTGTTCGCCTACGCAGGAATACACATGTAAGTTGTATGACAAGCCGTGTTCGCCTACGCAGGAATGCTCACGGAAGTAGAAACGAAAAACAACTTACGTCAAAGTTGATAACGTTTCTCAAAAGTCTTTGAAGGCTTTTTCGAGTGCTATTTTCCACGATTTTTACATGATTTTCACACTCGCGAAAGTTTAGCACTCGCGAAAGATGAAGTGTAAAACTTTTGCGCGTAGGTGAAACTTTTGCGAGAGTGTGGCAAAAAAATGCAGCAACGCAAGAAAAAAGTTGCGAGAAAACGACGAACACTCGCGAAAGTTCTACCTACGCGCAAAAGTTTCACAGTTTGACTTATGCGAGAGAGTAAACTTTCATTTTGCTGTGAAGATTCCTGCAAAAGCTGCATGGCTCCAAACAGCAAGGGACAAGAAAAGAAAAAAAATAAATAATAATAATATATTATATATTATATATATATTATATATATTATTCTTCCTCACAGAAGAAATTTCTTTTTCATTTTTCTGTCGATTTTGGGGTTTTTTCTGGGGATTTTTCGCAGGTTGAGAATATTGCGCGTTTTTCGTTTTTGCTTATGTTTTTTGTGTTGTTTTTCACCTTCCTCAAATCTTGGCCGTTTTATCCTAGATTACCGAAAAACTTTCAATCTTTTATGAGTAACCTTCCTCACCTTCTCTACCTTCTTACTCCATAAGGCTACTCACTTTATTCTTCAACCCCAAAAAGTGTCGAGGGAGGACACGCAAAATGGCAGTGAAATTGTATCGTATCATCAACGCCAGCAAGACCTGCAAAGGACGTGCGGCGTGGCGGTTTGACGAGGTGCTGTATCCGGCGAGCCTCCCCTGCAATCCGGTAACGCCGGATGAATTGCAGGCGGCCATCTGGAAACAGCTCGACGAAGAGTCTTGGTTCCCGCCCATCGTGGCGTTCGAATGGCACGATGGGAATCTTTACCTCGTGCAGCATCCGCGCCTCAATGTGGTCGTGCAGCATGTGCTGACGGCATGGCGCAAGACGAACGCTGCAGAATAACCTTTACCCCGGCCTCTTGGGGCCGGGCTTTTGGAGAAAGCACTATGAAATTGTCTGACATCCGCAAGAAGATGGAGAGTGTCTTCCGCGACCTCTCTGCCGTCACAGGCCATGCGGACATCGACCCCGCGCAAGAGCAGCGGTGTCGCCGTGTCGTCCCTGTGCCGAAGGGTGAGGCTACCAACGAGCTTGTGCTGGTGAGCTGGAGTGCCGTCTCGGCCCATGCTTCCGCTGACATTACGGATGACGACTTCGACGCGGGGGTGCTGTTGTCCGGGCAAGGCGAACCGGAAGTCACCGGTGCGCTCATCCTGGGTATGTGCGACCGCTTGCTCCGTATGGGTGTCGAAGCGGGCGCCTTCCCTCATATCAGTGTGCCGCTGGAGCTGCTGGCGCGAGGCTATCAGCCTGATGATGAGTCGAGGTGCGGCCATGCGTAGACCCTTCCTCGACCTCGTGACCGGTGAAGTCTTTCTCGACCTTGAGTCCTTGCGTCTGGCGCGGCCCGGCGCGTTCATCGTCCCCGTTTCGTGGGACGACCCCGACCTCAACCCTGCTGACCCTGCCACTTGGGCAGGCTATATGGAGAAGCACCATGTGTAGACCCAACAACAAGATTTCCAAGGCCGCCGCGCAGGCGTTCATCGAGCGCCGTCCCTTCCGCCGGGACAACACGGAAGTCGTCGTCACTTCCCCCTCCTGCTCCGTGCTGAAGCTGTACGGTACCGTCATCGGCGAGAACTCCGCGTCCCGTGGGATAAACCTGACGATGGCCGGATGGGGCACCATGACCACTGCGGCCCGGCTCAATGCCGTCATGCTGGCCCTGGGGCTGGGTAGCCGTTGGTTCCGCAAGAACTGGGAATGGCACTACGGCGACAGGGTGCTGGAGAGCACGAATGAAGTCGTGGAAGTGGAGGTGTAACATGGAATATTGTCTCTATGACTTCGGTGAGATTTTCACCGGCAAGAAGTCAGGCAAGCTGGTTCCCGGTTTTACCGGCGACCCTGTGCATCCGCTGGCTCCGGCCTGCGTGGCCGACTATGAGTACCCGGCGTGGGCCCGTGACGTGTTCCTGTGGTGGTGCGGCGAAAAGCCCGAGCCGCTGTACATCGGCGGCCCGACCGGCTGCGGCAAGTCAAGCCTTATCCGGCAGTTAGCGAGCCGCCTGCTTTACCCTGTCTATGAGGTGACGGGGCACAGCAGGCTGGAGACGCCTGAACTTGTCGGCCATCATGCCCTGAAGGACGGCGCCACTGTCTGGGTGGACGGCCCGCTCACCTCGGCCATGCGGCATGGAGGCATATTCTTAATTGACGAAGTGGACTTGCTCGACCCGGGCACGGCCACTGGTCTGAACACTGTCCTGGATGGCGCTCCCCTGTGCATCCCTGACACGGGTGAGACTGTCATGCCCCATCCCGGGTTCAGGTTCGTCGCCACTGCCAACACCTTCGGCGACGGCGACATGTCGGGCAGGTATCAGGGCACGCTGCGGCTGAACGCCGCCTTCATGGACAGGTTCGTGGTGCTTGAGGCCACGTTCCTGCCCGAAGTCGCGGAGCTGCGCCTGCTCGCCCGTCGCGCCCCGTCGCTGCCGGAAGAACTGCGCAAGGGCATGGTGCGGCTGGCGGGCATGGTGCGCGACCAGTCGAAGCTGCCCAGCGATGTGCCCCGGGCGCAGGCCCTCGAAGGCATGACCTTCTCGACCCGCACGCTGCTCAGGTGGGCGACGTGGACGGAGGCGTGCAGGCCGCAGGCCATGCGGGCCGGTGAAGCCCCCGTCGCCTATGCGCTCACGAGAGCGCTGGGCAACAGGTGCGGGGAAGGCGGCAAGCGTGTGCTGGATGAACTTGTCCAGCGTGTGTTCGACATCAGCAAGTAGGAGACTGTCATGAGCAAGTATCACGAGGAATATTCCCTGCGGCACAAGGTCGAGTTCCGTCCCGATGAATTCGCCGACGACCCGAGGACGTTCGCACACCCGGCCATCCGCATCATCTGCGCGCCGAACAGGTACGGCATCGGCGACGAACAGACCTGGCACCGCTCGCAGACCCCCATGCCGAACCATGCCCACCTGCCGCTCTACGTCATGGACCACAGCGCCGTGCATATCAGCCTGACGCCGTTCGCCGGGGCTGGGCCGGATGCGTGGCAGATAGGCGTCGTGGACATCGACATCTTCGCCTTCGCCGGTTCGCCGGAGGCCATGCTCAAGGCCGTGAATGATGCCGTCGAAGACTATGATGCCTGGCTCAACGGCGAGGTGTACACGCTGGTGTACAGGGAGCGCGGGACGAACGTCCCCATCAAGAAGGACGAAGGCGTGTACGGCTACGTCAACGCCGTGCGGACGACGCTCGCCGAGCGCGACAGGCTGGACGCCGTGCGGCCCTACCAGCTCCGTCTCCCCGGCGTGCCTGAAGTGCGTCATGCCGATGCGGTGTAAGTGAGACCTGTGGCCACGGCTCCCATCGTGCGGGGCCGTGGCTGGATTTACCGACAGCCAGTATATAAAGGACTGAAAATATGGAGGATTGACCTATGGGTGTCTACAGTGATGTTGTCCTGGTGATGGATGACAGGGGTATTGAATGTCTCAACGCACAGCTTGAAAAGCTGGACAGGGACATGCGTGATGACGTGCTGGAGTTCCTCGACTGGGCTGACGAAGAGGCCGAGAGCCGGAACAATTGGCTGCTGTGCTGGCGTGATGTCAAGTGGTACGGCGATGACGCCATCGATGCGCTCATAGGTATCCTGTATGCGATGCCCGAGGCGTACTACAAGTTCCGGCGCGTCGAAGAGACCGGGGACACTGACTACTGGGGAGACCTGTACGGAGATTTCAATGTCGTCGCCGTGCACAAGCTGGAGTGGAGGGATACGACGGTTGTGCCTGCGCCGACGATGTACTCTCTGCGACCACCCGTCATCACGTCTGAGGATGTGGCCGGTATGCTGGGCATTACTGTGGCCCAGGCCGAAGAGTTCCTGCTCGATAACAGCACGCGCATCATCCAGCGCATGGTGGCCTCCGCTTGGTCGGCCATCGCAGACATCAAGCGCAGCATGTGAGGATACGACGATGACTCACGAAGAATATCTGGAACTTTCCCGTACCGACGACGGTATCGAAGCCTTCCATATGTATTACAGCCAGTTCGTGACGCCGTATGTGAAGGAGCTTGTGCGGGCGCGTATCGGTGAAGACCGCATCCGGGCGTCGAAGGACGTGCACTTCAACGACATCCCCCTCAAGCTGTGGGATGAACTCATTCCGTGTGTCCGGCACGACATCTCCGTCATGAACGAAGACATCAACGGGACGCGGTGCGTGTCCATGTGCGAGTGCGTGTGCACGATGAAGACGGCGGCCCATATCATCAGGAACAGTTTCAACGACTAGGAGGAAAGCACCATGTCCGAGAACAACGTGAGCTACATGAACAACTGCGTGTACTTGAAGCTGGACATCTCCATTTGGACGGGCAAGGCCCGCCTCACCCCCGAAGACATCCCCGATGCCGTGGCCGACATGCCGCCCGAGGCGCTGGCTACGCTCGGTTCCAAGCGCATCTTCGACCCGCAGGCGTTGCGCCCCTTCAACACGGCGAAGACCCGGGCGTTCCGCACCTGCGACCAGTACGGTGTGCGCTGCATGGGCGGCTGGCTGGTGGACAACGGCGTCCTCAACAATCTGACTGCCGAGCTCGACAAGCTGCGCGGAGAGTTCGACCGCGGCGTCGGTACGTTCATCTCCACCTATGAGGATGGGGCATCGAACTGGCTCCAGCAATTTCCTGAATGGGAGGGCATCATCCGTGCCGCCTTGCCCGACAGCACGGACATCGGGAAGAAGTTCGCGTTCAGGTACTACGTCCTCAAGGTGCAGACCGAGAACCACGATGCCCAGGATGCGACTTCCGAGGCCCCGTCAACGGCTGCCGCCACCATCGCCGCCGAGATTGCCCGCATCAGGGAGCAGGTGTTTGGCGATGACCGCACGACGCCCGTGACTAGCAAGACCTTCTGCTGCCTCGATACCCTCGCAGACCGGTGTGACAACATGTCCTTCGTGCATCCCGGCTTTGCCCATCTGGCCCATCTGCTCCGCAGCATCGTGGTCAACAGCACCGGCGTGGATGTCGTGCGTGCCTTCCTGACCGGGCTCTCCACGCCCGAGGCCGTGGCCGCCGTGACACAGGAGACCCGCATCTATGACTTCGAGAGGGACAGCCTCGATATGCCCGAGCCTGCTGCTCCTGTGGATATGCCTGAGCCTGCGGCCCCCGTCGTCACCAGCCAGCCCACCGCTGCCGACGACAGCCTCGCTGCCCTTCTCGCCGACTTCATGTAGGAGGTGACGAACATGTACGATATGGTCGACGTTGTGTTGCTGTGCCGGATGCTGTCGGCACAGTACAGAATCAAGATTCAGCCCGGAGTCTGCTCATCAGCGGACAAGTTCGATGCACCGGCATGGTGCCGGAAGGACAAGGACGGCTATGTCCTGCAAGTCCCCTTCTCCCCGTATATGACTGAGGAACAGTGGCGCTACCTGCGCGGTTACATCGACCACGAATGCGGGCACGTCAAGTTTACGGACTTCGAGACCTATACAAACATGTCTAGGTCTGTCGTGGCTGACTGCCTGCAATACAAGCCAGGGGCTTCTGTCACGCTCAAAGATTTTCTCCATGATTATGCCTCTATGGTTATCAATATTCTTGAAGACGTGCGTATCGAACGTCTCATGGGTATCGACTTCCCTGGCTCCAGAACGAACCTCAATACGTTGAGCGAGTATCTGTTCAAGGACTGCCGCTCTGTGGGCATGATGATGGGCGAGGGTATGGCCGGAAGACTCTACAGTCTCCTGTTCATGCGTGTCAGGTCGCTCATCAATCCGGCCCTGGAAGAGCCTGCCCAGCTCTTGTACGATGACATGAAGGCAGATGTTCTGGTCGAAGACTACACAGAATACACCCGTCATCTGGATGCTGTGTGGGGCATCGGTGACATCTTCGTGCAGGATTGGAACGTGGAGCGTGCTGCTCTTGAGTTCATCCGTATCGTCATCGAAGTCCTCGAAGATTATACGAATACGGCACAAGGCACCAACAGCAACGGAACATCTTCCGGTGACACCAGCGATTCCTCGGCTGGTGACACCAGCGATTCCTCGAAGGATGCGCATGCTTCGAGGAAGAAGTCTGTGGCTGTCAGTACCATGGCTGTTTCCGCTATGTCGTCTGATTTGTATGATATGCAACGGGATGATAAGGGTAATATCAGTAGGCGTTTCCTGGATGCTGTGCGGGATATGACGGACTCGCTTGAGAACAACAACCAAATCTCAGATGCAGACCTGACGTTCATGGATTCCATGTTCTCTCATACTGCGGAGAGACTGGACAAGCTGCTCGACAAGCACAAGATGGACGCGCTGGCTGACGGCAAGCCTGTGTATATCACCGATCGCAGGCATGTTCATGCACTGAGTCCTGAGCAACGGGGCGACATGGACGTTGTGATGTATAACCTTTACGGAAGACTTGCCGACGTGTTGCAGACCATGACCATGGTACGACACAGCACCGGCATGTGTGGCGCTCGCCTGGATGCGCGTGTGCTGCATCGGACATCCGTCGGGGACGGCAGGATTTTTTCCAAAAAAGTGCAGCGGTTGCGGCGTGTCACGGAGGTAGCGCTGCTGTTCGACGCCAGCGGAAGCATGGGTGTGAATGCATACGGCAAGAGCAACAACAATGAAATGGCGCAGTGCATGGCTCTCGGTTGTCTCAAGGCACTGCGGGCTCTGCCGGGGGTCAAGTCTTCTCTGAGCGGGTTCTCCAACGGAGAAATGTTCGTCATGTCTGACTATGGCGCCCCCGTACATGAAGTCATCTTGTCTGCCGTCGGCGGTACGCCGCTCGGGGCATCGCTTGTCGAACTCACGTCGCAGTTTTCCGACGGCCCTGACGTGCGTCGCATCATCCTGTTCTTCACCGACGGGTTCCCGGACAATGTCGGGTCTGTGACCATGGCTCTCAATCTGGCGAAGCGTTCCGGCATCGAGGTCTACGGCATCGGGCTGCAGACGAAGGCTATCCATACCTTCATGGACAGTGACCATAGCATTATCGTCAACAGTATCCACGAATTGGCGGGCGGCATGTGTGACATGCTCCGCAAGGGAATGGTGCGGGCATATGAAGTATAACACCAACAAGGATGTGAACCGCTTCATCAAGGACATGCTCGGTCGTGGGTGGAGACTGGTCAGTCACAACAAACACATCAAGTTGCAGTACGACAACGGTTCCATCATCAACATGGCTACCAGCAGCAAGGAAGGGAAGCTGTCGAGGAAGCTGAAGAACTTCAAAGCCACGGTGCGGAAGCTGGAGGAAAGATGTTGAAGCAGCGTTTCTGGAAACTGTTCCGGCAACATAACGATGACTTCATCACGGAGCGCCGCGAAACAGCGGCGCGCTGGATGACCCGTGCCCGGATGGCGATGGACGTGTCGGATGATGAAGGTGAAATCATGGATGCTGCACTCACTATCATGTGGGGCGGTCTTGACAGCACATATAAAATGATAAATAACAAGACAAATCCGTAAGGAGGGTATAGAATGAGTATCCAAGAAGACGTGCAGAACATGCCTCCCATCGAGGTCATCCTCAAAATCATCCTTCCCAAGATGAACAACCGCATCAAGACGCTGAATGCGGATGTCCAGGCGCTTCGGGAAGAAGTCGAAGCGCTGAAGGCTGCGGCTCCGAAGAAGCGTGCGCCGCGCAAGAAGAAGGTCGATGACGAAGCTCCGGCTCCCGCTGCCCAGCCTGCTCCGGCTCCCGGGGCCCAGCCTGCTGACCCTGCGCCTGCTGCCCAGTCTACGGGTACTCTGCTGTGTACCTACGACAGCGAGCAGGATGAGTTCGTGCCGCTGAATATCGAAGGGTGGCCGCTCACTGGTAACAACGTCGGACTCGCCTTGTATGCCATGGATACGATGCGTAACAACATCGGCGACGCTGCGACCATGTCCAATCTGCCCGAGGGATTCATCAAGTTCGTCACCGACCTGACGCCCGAGCAGCGCAAGCAGGTCAACGGCAAGTTCCCTGCGCAGAACCCCACCTTCAAGGAATACTTCGTCTAACCAGTATGCGAGGGAGGGGCAGCAGCCCCTCCCTTTGGAGATGCATCATGCCTGAAAGCACGCTTGTCGTCATAGACTTCGAGACCTACTGGGACAGCAAGACGTACACGCTGTCGAAGATGGGTCCCATCGAGTATGTCCGCAACGAAAACTTTGCTCCGCAGCTTTGCGCTTTCGCCATGTCCAATGGCGCCTGCTGCGTCGACTGTTCCGATGTCGAACATGAGCGTCTGCGAACGACGTTCAAAAATCTGGATGCGCACGACGTTGCCTGGTGCGGGCATAACATGCATGGCTTCGACAGTCTCATCCTGTCGGAGTTCTTCGACTTCCATCCCCGGAAAATATGGGACACCATCGCCATGATGCGGTGGACAGGCTTGTCCCGTGTGTGTCGTGAGAGCCATGCTGCTCTTACCGAATTCCTCGGCAACGGCCACAAGGCTGCCGGTACCGTCGTCAGTGACCACAAGCAATGGCCGAACGACTTCAAGCCGGAAGAGCGGGCGTTCTTCATCCAGTATTGCAAAGACGACGCCGGGCAATGTTACCGCAACGCGCAGGCCATGTTGCCTTACATGACGCCTGATGCCCTGCGCTTCATGTCCATCACGGCGCGCATGGCTACCGAGCCTTCGTTCGTGCTTGATGAAGACCTGCTGCTGGAATACCTGTCCGACCTCGATGCCGCTGCGGACAAGGCACGGCAAGAACTGATGTCCATGTTCTCGTTCCAAACCAACGCAGACATGCTGGCTGCGCTGCGTTCGGCTGACAAGTTTGCTGGCATGCTGCGCTCCCTGGGTATTGAACCGCCGCTCAAAGAGAGCGCGGCGAAGACCAAGACCAAGAGGGAAAAGCTCCAGCTCGCTGCCGACGCTGGGAGACCCGGAGCTGCTGAAGAGCTGGAGAACATGCAGCCTGTGATGACCTATGCCTTCAGCAAGACTGACGTGGACTTCGTCCTCATGCAAGACCATCCCGACCCTCGTGTCGCGCTGCTCGTGCGCACCAGGTTGCAGCTCAACAGCAGCATCGACCGGAGCCGTGCGGAGACCTTGCTCAAGTTTGCCCGGATGCATAAGCCCCTGCCCATCATGCTCGGAGCGTGGCTGGCGCATACGGGACGGTATTCCGCCGGTGCCTCCGCCGACGCAGGGACGAAGACCGACAAGCTCCAGTTCCAGAACCTGAGCAAGCGGGACCCTTCCAAGCGCAAGCTCCGGCAAGCCATCAAGGTCCCGGAAGGGCAGGTCGTCGTGGCCTGCGACTCTTCCCAGATTGAAGCACGGGGACTGGCCTTCGTGGCCAATGAGGTCGGGCTGCTCACGCAGTTCCGTGAAGGACGTGACCCGTATTCGGAACTGGCCGAGACCATCTTCGGTGTGCCGTGGCAAGACATCAAGGCCGGGGCCAAGGCGGGCGACAAGAAGATGAAAATGTACCGTAATACTGGGAAATCCTGTGTCCTGTCCTGCGGATACAGCGTAGGACACCATAAGTATAGCAATACACTACTACGGCAGGGTATACACCTGCATGAAGACCTCGACCGTCACCATGAGCTGGCCCGTTATGCCCACGGCATCTATCGGGCCGCACATCCCAACATCGTCGCCTTCTGGAAGACGGCGGAGAATGTTCTGGAGGCCATGCTGCGTGGCGAATCCGGTACCTTCGGCGGTCCCAACAACGACATCTACACCTTCGGCATCATGCCGGTGGGCCCCAGGACTGACCTGTGTGTGCCGTCTGTCCGGTTCCCGAGCGGTTACATCCTGCGCTACCCGGGCCTGCGTGCCGAGCGTAACGACAGGGGCAAGTGGCAGTTCGTCTATGATACATACAAGGGGGCTTCCAAAATTCCTACCCATATTTATGGGGGGGCGTTTACAAATAATCTCGTTCAGGGTCTTTCCTTCGTTGACGTTATTATGTATCAAGGTTGTCGGATGGATGAGGCCGGAATCAAGCTGGCCTGCAACATCCACGACGCCTGGGCATCGGTCGTGCCGGAAGAGCAGGGCGATTATGTGAAGCAGCAGATGCTCCACTATATGTCCATGGTCCCGCCTGCTCTCAATGGTTTGCCTGTGGCGTGTGAAGCGGAGATAGGGACGACCTTCGAAATCGTCTAGGAGGACAGCACATGCCTTTCGTTTACTCCCCGAGCAACATGCAGACCTTCAGGGATTGCCCGTTGCGTTTCTGGGGGCAGTCCATAAGCAAGGAAATCAAATGGAAAGCCAGCGGTTCCAAGTCCCGTGGGCAGACCATCCATACCGCCATCCAGCGCAGGCTCCATTACGGCTGGAGTGATGATGTTTCCTGGGACGCTACCATCGACGTGGACTTCGTTCGTGATTGCGTCGGAGAAGTTCGTCGGCTCATGTCTCAGGGGGCGTCCCTGTACACCGAACACGAGCTTGTCCTGAACGCGAACGGTGGTAAGACTGGCTGGTGGGATGACGATGCGCGTATCAGGGCCCGGGCGGATGCCTTGGTCCTCCCTGCCGATGTAGAGGAACCCGCCTTGCTTGTCGACATCAAGACTGGGAAGAAGTGGGACATCGACGACTTCCAGCTCAGGGTCGAATGCTTGCTCACGCACATCTTGTATCAGCGTGCTGTGGTTCGCTACGCCTATTGGTATGTGGACAGTGGCGAAGAAGTCGATGGCATCATCGACTTCCGCAACGGCCTGGCCCCGGTACAGGATGTCTTGGAGCTGCTCGGAACCATGGAGAAGGCTCTCAAGAACAATCATTTCCCTCCCACGGCCAACAAGTTCTGCCGCTGGTGCGACTTCAACAACACACCTAAATGCATGAGGTAAATTATGGGACACGAAACATTCAAGCCGCGCACTCGGGTGCATGAAAGCTGGGACATGCATAACAGCGGTGATGTGTACAACGCCATATGTCGCATGGCGCAGACCGGCGGTAATCAAGCGTTGGTCGGCAAGCATATCGGGCTGAACTTCCCTAAACAGATGGAATGCCTGCTGTATCTGGAACATGGCGACAGACCTCTGACGTTCAACATCGAACCTGTGGTGGATAGAACCCAATGCATCATCGACGCTCTTGGCTATGATATGCGTCGCCCTGATGTCGTGCTCACAGCGTCTGACCGTTATGGTTACGTCACGGCCTACACCATCTTTGCCTATGCTGACTATGACATCAACGGGTCCATCACGTTCAACATCGACGACCTGGTCGCCGTGCAGTTCAAAGTCTTTGAATACAACAAGAAGGATTCCCGCCCCTGGTACAAGAGGCTGTTCTCGTGACACCTGAAGGCAAGGTGAAAGCGAGGGTCAAAAGCATCCTCAACAGCTTGGGGGCATGGTACGCCATGCCCCTGGGCACGGCTTTTGGAAAGCGTGGCGTCCCAGATTTTCTTGTCTGTCACAAAGGGAAGTTCTTTTCCATCGAGACGAAAGCAGGCAGAGGCAAGACCACGGCGTTGCAGGAGTATGAGATGGCGCGTATCCGGGATGCTGGAGGTGTCACGCTCATCATCAACGAAAATAATATGGAAGACCTTCCGAGGCTCATGGAGGAATTACTATGATTGACACATCCAAAACATTGCAGCAGCTCGCTACCGAGTTCGGTGTGCCGCCCAAAATCATCCTTGCCAGGCTGCGTAACGAGAAGTCCATCGAAGAAAGTTTCACCGCGCCGTACACAGTCAGTGCCGCATATACTGCGCCGGATGGGCGAAGTGTGACGAACCTGCGAGAGCTGGCGCGGGAACACGGTATCAACTACCTCACGTTACGCAACCGGCTGGCATCCGGCTGGTCCATGGAAGACGCACTGAAGACGCCGAGAAGGGCTGTGTCCGTAGACCTCGACAAGCGCTATGGTATGCCCATCATGGAATGGCTCAAGCAGTCCGGCATCACCAAGGCGCAGTTCAACAGCCGCATCTCTCGTGGGTGGGACCCGGAGCGAGCCGCCCGGCAGGGCAAGAGCTTCGAGGCTGCCGTCCTGTATCGCTTCCCTGACGCCGATATCAAGACCGTGCTTTCCAGTATGTCTGAACACGGTATCTCTGAGCAGGCTGTCCGCAAGCGTATGGCTGAAGGCTGGCCGCTGGAGAAGTGCATCACTGTCCCTGCTGTCCTGCCGCTGGCTAAGGTCCACGCCGCTGTGCCGAAGGAGTAACAGCACCATGTTCAAGTTCGGCAACAACCTCGTCGTTTTCCCCGAGGAAGGTCAGATGGTGGCGGAGGTTACTGACCCTGTGAGCGTGGCGCACATGAAAAACCTCAACACCATCTCGACCTTCCCCATAGCGATGATGGACAGGCCGGGCGGAGCATTGCTCATCCAGCTTCCCTGGACAGAGGAAGGGTGTCGTATCATACAAAACATGGGTATCGACACCGTAGGTGCTTCGCCTATGTATCACGCCACGGATACGCCCCTTGTCGAAGGAAAATTCAAACCGCTCAAGCACCAGTTGCTCACCGCCGCCTTCCTGACTTTGTACGACAAGAGCTATGTCTTGTCTGAGCCCAGGCTAGGCAAGACAGGCAGCATCATTCTGGCTATGGACTATCTTCAGCGGCGCCGCGCATTGACCGGTGGTGTCCTCATCATCACGACGTACACCACCATCCATAGCGTTTGGGCCAGTGGTATCAAGGAGACGCTCCCCAACGCCATCGTGCAGATAGTACATGGCCCGACGCGCGCTGCTGACCTTCAGCGTCCGGCTGATTTTTATGTCACCAATTACGAGTCGGTACGTCTCGATGATAAAGCATTCCGAGACGCTGTCAGGGATTCGCGTATCGGTGCCGTCATCATCGACGAACTGACACATCTCGGGAATCCCGAGAGCAAGCGGAGCAAGGCCATTCAGAAGTTGTGCCAGCGGGTGCGTGCAGACTTGCGTGTCGTCGGCATAACCGGTTCTCCGGCTGATGACCCCGAAGCTGTGTACGGCATGGTCAAGTGTGTCACGCCGACGCGCCTGCCTGTGACGACCAAGACGGCGTGGAGAGACCTTGTGATGTTCAAATGGGGTGCCCTGCCGTGGCAAAAGGATACGAGGGCCAGTGCGAGCCAGACCATATTCAACACGATGCAGCCCGCAATCAGGTTCAAGAAGTCCGAAGTCCTCGACTTGCCGCCCATCACAGAACAGGTGCGGAGCTGTGAGCTCACCAAAGAACAGGAGCGGCATCGTGACAAGCTGCGGGTCGATGCCCTGACCATCATGACCAATGGTGAAGTCATCACGGCAGCCAATGGCGGTGTTCTTCTCCAGCGTCTCATGCAGATATATCTTGGAGTCATCAAGGGTGGTGATGGGAAGGCCATTGAACTCGACCATGCTCCGAGGACTCAGGTAATACTCGACGCCATTGCCGAGACGAATCGCAAGGTAGTCATCTTCTGTTCCTACATCGCCGGTGTGCGTATGCTCACCAAAGAGATAGAGGCCGCAGGTTACACGACGGCATTCATAGACGGTAGTGTCACCGGTCAGAAGCGGGCTGCCATCCTGTCGGACTTCCAGAACGCCAAAGACCCTCATGTTCTGGTGTGTCATCCGACGACGGTAGGTTTCGGTACGGAATTGTCTGCTGCGGATACGATGATTTTCGCGAACCCGTTGTTGCTTGGGGGCTTCGCCTATACTCAGGCGCTCGAACGCCTGAGTTCCGTGCGGCAGAAGGCAGACAATATCAACATCATCCACATCGTAGCATCGCAAGACGAACGCCGTATATTGCGCAGGCTCCAAGCCGGACACTCGGAAGCTATGGACATCGCCGGGCTGTTCGAGGCTTTTGTCAAAGGAAATGATTGACAACAGACCTGTGTAGATATATCCATTTTTATGGAGACAGTACCATGAGAGTAAAATCACAGGAATTTATCGACTATCTGCGCGAGGTTCTGCCGCCTTTCTTCGCCCGCAAAGATGTCGAAAAATTCACCCAAGGCATCATCACCCGCAAGCAACTGGAGATGCTGGACTACAGAGGCACCGGTCCCACTTGTAGCAAGATGCGCACCAGGGTCTACTACAAGAAAGAGGACTTCATCGCATGGCTTGAACGCGCCGAAGGAGAATACCGTGTCGAAGACTATACGCAATATGGCGTCCGAATTGTCCGAAATTCGGGCGAAGAAGAAGGCTCTCCAAGATAAGCTCACCGACATCATGGAGCAGGAAAAGGAACTTGAACGCAGTATCCTTTTGGAACTCGCTGCTGCCGGGTCGTCGTCCATGAAGATAGATGGCGTGGGCCGTCTTGTGGTCAAGGAAAAGGTCCGTTACGAAATAGCGGACAAGGAAGCGCTGGCCTATGCCGTGCTGCGCGGCATGGTTGAGAATGCTGAACAGGGCTTTGCTTTGAGTGATGGTCTGCTGTTGCAGCAGCGCGTCGCTGCCCGCAACTTCGAAGAACGCGCCGAGCGTGCCGGTCTCGAAGGCGAAGCCTTTGATAACTACATCGTGTCATGCGGCCTTCGCCGTGTGGCAGAACCCTCCCTCAATTTCACCAAGGAGAAGAACCATGAGTGAGACCAATCTTGTTCCTGTCGTCGTCAATAACCAGCCCCCTGTGCTCGCCGACGGGCAGTTCTCTGGTGTCGTCGACACCCTGATGGACAACGCTTTCTCCGGCTTCGGCGCCGGGCTGCGTATCCTCAAGCCGGGGAAGATGAGCTTCAAGCTCATCGAGAACCGTCAGGAAGTCGACATCCCCAACGGTCAGGTCTTTGGCGTCCTTCTGGGTGTGGCGCCTTGCAACTACGCTTCGTGGTATGCCAGACAGTATGCTCCCGGGCAGGAACCGTCTCGCCCTGACCTCGTGTGGATGATGCCTACGGCTGACACGTTCCCCGACGCGCTCCCTGCCGAATACCACCAGAAGGTGAGCGTCAACGGTCAGGAGCGCTGGGGTTTCCGTATCGCCAGACGTACTGTGTGGGCCCTGATGACCAACCAGAACGGGCAGTTCTATCTCGACCTTGAACGTCCCGTCGTCCTGGACATCACCAGCACCAGCCTCTATGGCAACTCTGACCCGCGCAGCAACAGCTATCGCTGGGGCGGCATCAAGGGCTTCTGTGACCGTCACAGCCAGCCCGGGGTTTTCCGCTGCAACCCGGCCATGTTCGTGACCCAGATTATCCTTGACCCGCAGAGCCCTGTCTCCGGCGTCATGCTGTTCCGTCCCAACCTTGACCAGAACGGTAATCCGTCCTACCTTGACAGCCAGACTTACACGTCTGTAATCCAGACGGCCAGCACTGAGCGCATCACTGAAATGCTGCGCGTCAACGAAATCCTGACCTATACCCCCAATGGTGTCGGTGCTACCCAGCCCGTCCCTGCGGCGGTCAATATCGGCAACAGTGCGCAGGTTATGCAGCCCATGGCCCAGCCGGTGCAGCAGCCCATGGCCCA
>ERZ779737.1662-NODE-1662-length-16617-cov-5.236747_pt1 | contig 16617 bp, 12 predicted proteins | sample MGYA00511889_ERZ779737 | MGnify/ENA primary metagenome ERZ779737 (study PRJEB29588, sample SAMEA2163575) | human gut metagenome | biome: human gut; feature: human-associated habitat; material: faeces | place: Denmark | collected 2008/2010 ...
GATGAAGCCGCCCAGCGGCGAAAAAACGACGGGACCGGCAATCGCGCCGACAAGCGCGCCGAGCCCGCCGCGCCACGTCGCGCCGAATTTCGCCGCGCCCCACCAGCTCGAAAAAAAATCGAACGCCAGCGCGAGCAGCGCGAGAATGCCGCTCGCGACGAGCGTTCCCGCGCCGATGAACGGCAGCGCCTCTTCCGGCGGCGCTTTCGAAAACGCGAAGTAGACGAACGGCCCCGCCCACGCGACGATCGGCCCCGGCAGACCCGGCAGAAACACGAAGGCGCAGCCGAGCAGAATCAGGACGAACGCGACGGAGATCAAAGCGGCTTCCATTTGCGTTTTCTCCTCCGAAAAAAGCGTCGTTCCCGCGCTCAGCGCAGTTCCCGCGAGGCGGCGTCAAGCAGCTCCGTCGCGCGGAGCGTCTGCGCCTCGTGCGCGTTCCCGCCGCCGTTTTCGACGGTGAACGTCTCCGCCAGATACGCGTCCAGGCGCGCGACGGCGTCTTTCAGCGCCGGCGCCGCGTCCGCCCGCGCCGCGGCTTCGCGCAGGATGCGGATTTTTTCGAAATCCTCCAAACCGTCGCGCAGCCGTTCCAGCCGCATCGAGCTGAGGTTTTCCGGATAAATCAGAAAACAGTCGCCCGCCGGCCAGTTCCCGAACGCGGTCGTCTCGAAAGGATTTGCGTTCCAGGAATTGTAGGCCCAGCGCAGGAAGCCGTCGAAGCGGTTCGCCGCGGCGTAAAGGCCGAGCCAATGCGCCTCCGCGGGAGCGCTGTGCAGAAACGTGTTCGGCCGCGCCGGATGCACGCAGACGTAGAACGTCGTCTTTTTGCCCTCCGCGCGGCGCTTTTCCGCGAGCGCGGGAACGTCGCCGCCGGAATGCGTGAAAATCGGCGAAACGTCGTAAACGTGCGCGCTCATCTTCGTCGGATGATTGTTCGCGGAGACGATTTTCAGCTCCGGCGCGCAGCGCGCGAGAACTCTGCGGGCGGCGTCGAGCTGCGCGTCGGGGCGTTCGTCCATCGCGATGCAGGTTTTTTCCAGCCAGCCCTTCGCCTTCAGATGCTTTCTGAAATCGGTCAGAAACGCGCCCCAGACGGCGTCGAAATCCGGCGAAGCGATGTCCGTCGCCAGCGTTTTCCGCGTTCCCGTCGCTTCGTCGAAATAGCCGATTTTCATCGACCACGGGAGCATCGAGTAGCAGGAAATCTGTTCCGCGATGCCGATGTCGTTCATCATGAAGCCGACCCACGCGTCGAACGCGGAATAATCGAATTTCCACGAGCCGTCCTTCGCCTTCGTCCATTTCACCATGGACTCCCAGTCGTCGAAGGTCTGATGACTCCACGGCTCTTCGATGATGGAACACGTGACGGCTTTCTGCCCGAGGTCGCGCAGGCGCGTCATCGGCGGCACAAGCGCCTTGAAATGCGCCTCGGACCACAGCGGCGTTCCCGTCCAGCGGGCGACGGCCTGCGGGTGCTGCCACAAATCGAGATGAATTTTCCGCCGCTCCGGCGGCGGGAGCGTCGCCGGAAGCACGCGCAGACGCAGCGGCGCCGTTTTCTTTCCGTCCGCGAAAACGGAAAACGAGCCCGCATAAAGTCCGGGAGCGGCGTCGCGCGGAATTTTGACGGAAACGAGGAACTCGCTCAGCGTTCCCGCCGGCGCGAAAACCGTCGTCCCCGCGGGGTCGACGATGTCCGCGAACAGCTCTCCGCCGCGCCCGACGGCCCAGCGCACGGACGAAACCTCGGCTTCGATTTTCCCGCCCTTCCCGTCGGAAAGCGCGATTTTCCCGGCGCAGCGGATTTCCCGCTCTTTTCCCCCGCTCCAAACGCCGAAACGGAAATTCGCCGTTTCCCCGCGCCAAGCGGAAAGCGGCCGGGAAGACGGGCGAACAGGCTCCGGCGCGGCGGAATCGCGGGCGAATCGAGCGAACGGCTCAAGCGCGCGAAGCTGCGCGGGATCGCGCGCGGCGGAATCGGAAGACGCCGCTCCCGCGACGGAAGAAACGACGGAGAAAAGCGCGGCGGCGACAAGCGAGACGAGTTTTTTCATGGGGCAAAGAAAAAGGAGCGGAAGAAGAAATTCGGCAGGTCAGGAAGAAGGCGCGTGTCCGCCGCGGCGGACGCGGCTCGAGTAAAGCGGCTCCGTGTCCGGATTCGGCGCGATGAGCTGCGGCGGCAGCACGGAAGAGTCCGCGCGCGAAACGCCGTCGCGCGGGACGTCGGCGGGAACGGCGTCGGCGCCGCGATCCGTCGACGAAAAAACGACGAAGAGAAAGAGAACCCAGAGCGTGAACGCGATCTGCAGTCCCCACGACAAAAGAAATCTCCGCGCCTTGTCGCGCAGGCTGATCTTTTTCTGTTCCATCGGTAAAAAAATCCGTTGCGGGTGGAGGCGCGCGTCAGAATTCCGGCACGGCGAAGCCGCCCGCGGGAGCGTCTTCTGCGCCCTTTTCGCTTTCTTCTTTCTCAAGCGCGTCCAAAGAAAGAACCGCGCGCATTTTTTCGACGTAGCGGGATCGCGGCAGCAGCGCGGCGACGCGTTCGAGCTTCGCGGACGCGTCCTCGACGCCCTGCGGGAACGCGCGCAGAATTTCGGCGCTCAGCAGCAGCGCGGGAGCGTTGAACGGACGCATGGCGTCGGCGCGCTCCGCGTCGGCGCGGGCGGCGGCGAAATCTCCGGCGGTCATTTCCGCGACGGCGCGCATCTGGAAAAACCGCGGCACGGCTTCGGAGCACGCCAGCGCGCGGTCCGCGGCGAAACGGACGCCTCCGGCGTATTTCGCGGAGTTCTCCGGATCGCGCTGGCAGTCGAAGGCGAACTTTTCCGACCAGGCGCACCAGGCGTCGCCGTGGTCGGGACATTTGCGGAGCGCGGCCTGCAGGAGCGTTCCCGCGCGTTCGAGCTTCGAAAAATCCGGCGGCGTTTCCGCCGGCAGCCCCGTATCCGCATCCGCGAAAAAGGCGCTCAGCGCTTCCTGGCCGCGCCGAAAATCCGCCTCCGCGCTGAAAACGGGCAGAAAGCAGAACAGCAGCACGGCGGGAACCGCGAACGAAAGCGGCAGCAAAAGATGCCGGCGCGGGCCCTCGAGCGCGACGGTCTTCCGCTTGCCGAGGCTCGCCAGGAAACCGGCGATCCCGCCGAAGATGCCGCAGACGACGGTGACGCCCGCCGCGTGCCGCGGATAGTCGACGGCGAAAAGCACGGCGACGCCGAGCAGCCCGCTCAGCACCGCGGCGAGCGCAATTCGCTCTTCGGGCAAACCGCCCAAATCCAAAATGCCCATTTTCCTCCGCCGCGCCGCGCGCTCGGAATCGGAATGCCACGGGAACGCTGCGCAGGCGCGGACGCCGGCGACGAACAGCAGCAGCAGCGGCCCGCAGAACAGCAGCGCGCCGACGGCGCCTTCCTCCGCGAGCACGTGCAGATAAAGGCTGCCCGGCGTCTCCGGATTCGTCTGCCACTGCGGCGTGCGGTATTTTTCGAACGCATCGCCGAACCGCCCCGTGCCGACGCCGAAAACGGGATTTTCCCGAAACATTCCGAGCGCCGCGTGCGGCAGCAGAAATTCCGTCCCCGCGCGCCGCTCCTCCGCCGAAAATTCCCGCAGAACCTCATCGGAGGCGGGAACGCTGCGCAGGCAGCCGACGTTCGCGGAAGAATGGAAAAACGCCGGGAACGCCGCCGCGACGAGAACGGCCGTGCAGATCCAGCGCGCGGAACGCCGCCGAATCAGCAGCTGCGCGGCGAGCGCGCCTCCGGCGAGCAGTCCGAGATAAACGCCGAAATGCCGCGTGAACGCGATGCCCGCAAGAAAAAGCGCCGCCATGTAGCCGCCGAAATAACGCTGCCACGGCTTGAAGCTCGGGCAAACCGCGAGCAGCGCCATCGGAAAAAACGTCAGCAGAAGAATCGCGCCGATGCCCGCCGGATTTTCGAATTCGCTGAAAATCGACCGCACGGCCTGCCCGACGCTCCCGCCGCCGGCAGCTTCTTCCGCCGCCTCTTTCGAATTCAGAAACGCGAACAGCCCGGAGCACAGCGTCAGAATGGCGATGAGCGCGATCAGCCGCCAGCGCGCGCGCTTCGAGCGCGAAACGTGAATCGCGGCGAAAAACGCCATCAGCGGGAGCAAATTCATGCTCAGCGCGAAGCGCGCGCGCCACGGCGTCTCCGAAAGCGCCAGCGCGTTCAGCAACAGAAGCCCGAGCCACGGCAAAAACCACGCCGTCATTCCGCTGATGCGGAAACCCTGCTCGATGCGCGCCCAAAACACGAGAAACTGCGCGCCGACCGCCAGCACCAAGAGTCCGAACGTGTAGACGAGGAACTGCGGACCTTCGGACCCCGCCGAAAAAAACGACTGCGCGACGACGATGCAAAGCAGCGTGATGATCATCGCCGCGATACAGCGGAGAAACCGTTCCGTCCACGAAGAGCTTCTGAAAAAAGTCTGCTGACCGTCAAATTTCATTTTTCATCGAAAAGAGCGGGCATGATAAGCGTTCCCGCCGCCGACGCGCGACATCAAAAAAGCGTTCCCGCCGAAAAGCGCGGGAACGCTCCTTTTTTCCGTTTCGCTTTCTGCGGCGAGGAAAACCTCAGCCGCCGATCTGGAAACGGGAGAAGCGGGAAATCTTGATGTTTTCCCCGGTCTTGGTGATCTGCTCGGTGATGAGGTCGTTGACCGTCGTCTTGCCCGAGGGATCCTTGACATAGGGTTGCTCGAGCAGGCAGATTTCGCTGAAGAACTTGTCCAGCTTGCCGGCGACGATTTTCTCGATCGCGGCGGCGGGCTTGCCTTCGCACTGCGCCTTCACGATTTCCGCTTCCTTGGCGACTTCTTCGGCGGGAACTTCTTCGCGCGTGATGAAGCGGGGAGCGGCGGCGGCGATGTGCATCGCGACGTCGCGGGCAAAGCTCTGGAACAGCTCGTTCTTGGCGACGAAGTCGGACTCGCAGTTCACTTCGACGAGCACGCCGATGCGCCCGCCCAGGTGGATGTAGGAAGCGATCGTGCCCTGCGAAGCGGAGCGGCCGGCTTTCTTGTCGCGCGTCGCGGCGCCTTTCTTGCGGAGGATTTCCGCGGCGGCGTCCATGTCGCCGTCCGTTTCGACGAGCGCCTTTTTGCAGTCCATCAGCCCCGCGCCGGTGCGCGTGCGGAGCTCATTTACGACTTGTGCGGTGATAACAGTTGCCATAATTCTGAAGAATTTTCTGAAGGGTTACATTTCTTCCGAAGCGCATCATTCCTCGGAGGTCTTGGGCGCGCGCGGCTTGCGCGTTCCCGTGCGGCGGGCCGGCTTCTTCGCGTCGGCGAGCTGGCTGTCCTTGAGCAGATCCGGGGAAATCGTGACTTCCGGTTCGACGGCGGCGTTCCCGCCGATTTCCTGCTTCGCGACGGGAGCCGCGGCGCGGCGCGCGACCGCTTCAGCCTCGCGGCGGGCGAGCCCTTGCTGGATCGCGTCGGAAATCGCGGTGACGATCAGACGGATGGACTTGACGGCGTCGTCGTTGCCCGGAATCGGGAACGCGACCTGCGTCGGGTCGGAATTCGTGTCGACGAGCCCGACGCAGGGGATGCCCATGCGCTTGGCCTCGTTGACGGCGATTTCCTCGTTGAGAATGTCGATGACGAAAACCGCGCCGGGAAGCTTGTAAAAATCGAGCAGACCTTCGAAGCCGCGCGACATGCGCATCATCTGGCGACGGATGACGGCGGCTTCCTTCTTGTGCATCTTGTCGAGCGAGCCGTCCGCTTCCATGCGGAGATATTTGCGGTATTTTTCGAGCGATCCCTTGACCGTTTCGAAATTGGTCAGGCAGCCGCCCATCCAGCGGTTGACCGCGTAAGGCATGTTGCAGGCCTTGGCGGCGTCGCGCATGAGATCCTGCGCCTGGCGCTTCGTCGCGACGAAAAGCACGTCCTTGCCGGAAGCGACCGTGTCCTCGATGAATTTCGACGCCTTTTCGAGGCATTCGAAGGTCTTTTCGAGGTCGATGATGGAAATCCCGTCCTGGTGCTTGAAGACGTATTCGCGGGATTTCGGGTTCCAGCGGCGGACCTGGTGTCCGAAATGGACGCCGGCGTCGAGGAGATCTTTTACTGTGATGTTCATGATTTCAGGCTCCGTATTTCGCCGCCGCCGGACCGCGGGAAACATTGGATAAACGTGGTTTGTTTTTGGATTTGAAACGCGAAACGCGCTCCGGCAGGCCGCGTCTCGCAAGAAAGGAAGCGCAATGAAATCTTTTTCCGGGCGTTCCCGCAAGCAGAAAAATCCCCGCGGGATCGCGCGCGCGCGGCGTTCCCGCACGAAAAGCCCAAGAAGAAACCGCGACTTTTTGAAAACACGAATGAACACGAAAAAACACGAATAAAAAATCGGGAGCGCGTATCAAAAACTTATTTACAAATACGCTTCCGTCCCGCATCGCCGGGAGAAGCGACATTCCTGTCGCTTCCGCCTTGACCCGCTTCGCAAAAGGATTTTCCGCCCAAGGGCACGCGCCCCGGGAACGCCGAGCCCCAGCTCGGCGCTCCCGCGAAAAAAAGCGTTCCCGCGCGGAAAGCACGGGAACGCCCTTCTTTAAGCTTTAAGCCCTAAGCTTTAAGCTCTTTTCGTGCGGCGGCGACGCGAAGCGACGAGCGCCAACGCGCCCAAGCCCGCGAGCAAACCGAACGCCGAAGGCTCGGGAACGACGGTGGCAACGCCGTTTTCGTCCACGTTCAAAGTGCGTCCGGTGTCCACACCAGCAACCTGAACCGTCCACGAAGCGTTGCTCAGCTCGGTCGCTCTCACGCCTTCGCCGAAAAGTTGGAACGAAGCGTTGTTTTCCACGACCGCGTTAAGCGCCGCTTCGCTCTCAAAGTTCAGCACGATGGTCGCGTTCTTCGAAAATGTGACGGTCCCGCTGCCGGAAATCAGCACGTTTTGGTTCGCAACGTCATCCTCGGACAAATTCCAAACGAGCACTCCCGTGCCGGAAGACATATCATTAAATTCCAGCGTCGTACTCGACGAAAGCACAAAGCTCGTTCCCGCGGCGATTCTCGTCGTAAGGGAGGCTCCTCCGCCTTCCGTGGGGGTGTAGCCCATCTGCAGATCGATATTGACCGCGCCGGTGCTAACGGAGGTATCAATCTTTCCGGAGAGCGTTCCATTCCGCAATGTGATGTAGACGGGGTGGCTCGACGAGCTGTCGACGCTCATGCCGTCGACCGTTCCTTCTACGCCCCACGTACCGATTGAAACGTTGAACCCAGAGTCGTCTTCCTTAGTCGAAGAAATCTTCACGGATTTATACGGATCTTTGCCGGAGAGCATATAGATGTCGTGATCTCCTGCGGAAACTTCTGTCCCTTCGCCGTAAGTGACGCTTGCGGCGTTCGCGAAAGCGGCTCCCGCTGCGAGGAGAGCCGCGATGCTGAGATATTTTTTCATAGGATTGATTGATTTTTTGAGTGTGTGAATTGGGAGGCTAAAAAAAAAAAAACGCCTCCCCGCAAGCCTTTTTTCACGAAAGCCGAATTTTTCGCAAAAATTTTCGTTTTTCGCGCGTTCCCGCGAAATTATGCCGCCCCTCCGGGGCTTTTGGAACGCGGCTTCGCCGCGAGTTGAAAAGCTGAAAAGTTGAAAAGTTGATTCGCGCGGGAACGCGCGAGGGAAGAATCCGTCGGAAAGGAAATCAAAAGCGCCGTAGGCGCGACCCTTCAAAGAAACCCCAGGTGTAAACCTGGGGACACGATCCCAACGTGATGAGCCCTGTAAGGGCGACCCTGTTCCCGCCACGTGAATTTCGCGGTGCCGAGCTGGGGCTCGGCGCTCCCGGGCGTGCGCCGTTCCCGCGCGGGAACGCGAAACGTCCGCGGAGCGGGCGGCGCTTCGCGCTCAGGGCGCGACGACGCGGAACGTCGCGTCTTTCGCGGGAACGGTGATTTCCGCGAGCGATCTTTCGGGCGCGTCCGCCGCGGCGACGCGGAGCTTCGCCCCCTGCGGGAACGCGAAGCTCAGGTGGTCGTTCAGGTCGAAGCGGTCGTCGTGCGTGTTCCCGCGCGCGAGTTCTTTGCCCGTCGCCGCGTCGAAGACGATGATTTCGCGCGCCGTGCGCACGCCGTCGCGGGAACGCAGGTCGAAGGAAACACGCGCCGTTCCCGCGGGGGCTTCTTCCGCGGAGTCGACGTAGCGGCGCGTGACGTTGATCGCGGGCACGTCCAGCGGCTCGCCCTTGCGCCACGCGGCGGGAAAGCGCAGGCCGGTTTCGTCGACGCACGCCGCGTAGATGGCGAACGCGGGATCGTCGGGATCCGCCTGCGCGGCGTCGTAATCGAACCACGTTTCGTTCACGCGGCCGCCGTCGCCCGCGCCGATATGCTTCCATTCGCCGTCGTCCCAAATTTCGACCCAAGAGTGGTTGCCCGGCTTGTTTTTCCAGCGGCATCCGACGAAGCGCGCGGGAACGCCGACCGCGCGGCACGCGTTGATCAGCAAAATCGACAGCCCCGTGCAGGACGCTTTCCCGATGCGCATGGAATGGAACGGAGACTGATCCGGCTTGTCGCGGAGCGGGCTGTAGCGCACGCCGAGAATTTCCCAAATCTCCCGGTTCAGCTTTTCCGCCGCCTCGGTCGGCGTCGCGCAGCCTTCGACGAGCGGAAGGAATTTTTCGCGGAAAAGCGGACGCCAATCGTCTTCCGCCTCGCCGACGGACGTCTGCGGCGCGACGTAATTGCGGAAAACGTCGTCGGGCATTTCCCAAGGCGCGCGTTCCCGCGCCTCATGCGCGAGCGCGAGATTCTTGTCTTCGGCGTCGACGGCGAAAGCCGCCGTTCCCGCAAGAAGCAGGGAACAGAACGCCGCGGCGATTTCGGGGAGGAAGCGGGGTTTCATTTTTTAAAAAGAAAGCGGCGGGAACGAAAGGATTTTTCCGTTTCCGCCGCGATTTTCGCCGATGCTGCGATGCCGGGACGCCGTCAGGAATCCGCTTTGATGCGGACTTCGACTTCCTTCGAGCGCGTGCCGTGGTAATAGCGGGAATACGCGCCGTAATACTGCCCGGAGCTGACGTAGTAACGCGCCGTCTCCTGCGACATCTGATTCATCACGGCGCCGAACACGGGAACTTTCGATTCCTGGATGCGGTGCAGGTTGTTGCGAATCATCGAGCGCTGCACCGTATTGAAGCGCACCGTGTAAATGACGCCGTCGCAGAGCGGAAGCAGGTTCAGGACATCGGAAACCGCGCCGAGCGGCGGCGTATCGATGATGACGCGATCGTAACGCGTCTTGAGCTCTTCGATCATCGCGCGGAATTTCTTGCCGTTGATGACCTGCGTCGGGTTCTTGCAGAACGCGTTGCTCGGGAGCACGTCGAAGTTCTGGCGAACTTCGCGAAGAATCGCGTCGTCCAGGGAAATTTCGCCTTCGATGTAGCGGATGAGCCCGTGCTTTTCGCTTTCTTCCTTGAGCCCGAGCGAGTTCCCGACGTTCGGCAGACGCAGGTCGGCGTCGACGAGAATCACGCGGTCTCCGTGCGCCGCATACGTCAGCGCGAGGTTCGTCGAAACGAACGTTTTCCCTTCAGACGGCGTCGTCGACGTCACGAGCAGCACTTTCGCGGGACCGGAAACTTCGCCGATTTTCAGCGCGGAATAAACGGCGCGGAACGCTTCCGTCGCGGCGCGGTCCTTGCCGTTGACGGCGATGTACGCCTTGTCCACCGGCGACTTGACGCCGCGAAGCCGCGCGATCGTGCCGAGCAAAGGAATGCCGAGGAACGACTCGATGTCGCGGGAAGACTTGATGCGGTCGTCGAAGAACGACAGCAGCACAATGATGCCGGCGCCGACGGCGATGCCCGCGACGAAGCCGAAAATCGCGTTCAGCGCGAAATTCTTGTTGGAGGCGCGCGTCGGGACGACGGCGGGATCGAGGATGCTGACGATGGACGACACCGAGCCGATGACGCGCATTTTCAGGTCTTCCAAATTGAATTTCAGGCGCTGGAGCAGCTCTTCGTTAAGCTCGATTTTTTTGTCGAGCGCGGTCAGCTGAGAAATCGCGTCGCGCAGGCGCACGAGCTGCGCTTCTTTTTCGTCCGCGCGTTGCTGCGCCGATTCGTAGCGGCGTTTCGCGGCGATGTAGTTGGATTCGCATTCGGCTTCCGCCTTTTTGACGGCTTCCGCGAGTTCCGCCTCCGCCTGTTCGAGCTGCTGCGTCTGCGCAATCAGCGTAGGGTGGTTCTTCCCGTATTTTTCGAGCAGCCCCGTAATCGAAATACGCAGATCCGCGACGCGCGGGAGCAGCGTGGCGACGAGCGCGTTGCCCGCGATCGCCGGCTGAGAAAGCAGCGACTGCCCTTCGTCTTTCGTCTTCTGAATTTCTTTCTGAACGGCGAGCAGATCTTCGTAGTTCTTGCGTTCCGCGTCGCGCACGGAAATGACGTTCGCGAGTTCGGAGCTCGCCGTTCCCATGTCCGTCGTCAGCAGACCCTCGTCCTTGACGAGGCGGTTGCGCTCGTCGCGCTGCTGCTCGAGCGTGTGCTCCATCTGCTCGATTTGGACGCGCGTCGTTTCGATGACGGGACTGGTGAGGTTCGCGCGGTCTTCCGTGTTGTACTTCTGGATTTCTTCGGCGAAGTAATTCGCGAGCTTTTCCGCGATTTCCGGGCGGCGGTGCGTGTAGCTCACGAACGCGATGAACGTCGACTTCTGCGGATCGACGCCGCGATGGTCGGCGATGACTTCCGTCGGCGTCAGCGGTCCCGAAAACACGTTCCCGCTCTGATAAGGCTTGACGACTTCCGTCAGCTCCGCCGACGTCAGGCGAGACTGAACGCGCTTGACGATCGTTCCCGAGCGCATGATTTCGAGCTGCGTCTGAAAATCGTCCTGCCCGGTGACCGTGTCGAGCGTGGACGTGCTCGCGACGCTTCCGGGCGCGGCCTGAATCGCGTTTTTGAGCACGCGCAGACGCGCCGTCGCCGTGTATTCGGGAACGACGTTATAGGTGTAAATCAACGCTCCCGTGACGAAGACGAAGACGGAAAGGATCAGATACCAAATGCGCTCGCGGAACATCGCGATCCAGTCCGCCAACGTGCGCGTCTGCATGATGTCGGAAAAATTCGCGCCGTCGCCGTAGCCGGCTCCGTAGCCGCCGTAATTGCCGTACCCGTAGCCGTAGCCCTGCCCGGACGCCGGCTGCTCCTGCTGCGGGAGCGTGTCCTGTCTGTTTTCTTTATTGTCCGCCATCGGGAGAAAAATTTTTAGCAGAGAAAAAATTCATTGCGCCGCGCGAGCGCGATCAGATCGCGCTGTCCGGCACGTAAACGCGGTCGCCCTCTTCGAGCGGGAAATCCGGATCCAAGCCTTCCTGGATGCGCTTCAGATCGACTTCCCAGGTGCGGATGACGCCGTCTTTCGTACGCGTGACCTTCACGCCGGTTCTGGAAGCGCGCGGGAGCACGCCGCGCGCGGCGTCGATCGCCTTGCCCAGCGTCAGCTCTTCTTCAATCGGAATCAGCACGGGACCGGGGCTCGCAACGTAGCCGCTCACGTAGATGCGGCGTTCCGCGTAGGTCACGATGGTCAGCGTCACCTGCGGATTCGTGTAAAAGCCGTCGTCGCGGTAGCGTTTTTCGATGTAGTCCTTCAGCTCGGAAAGCGTCTTGCCTTCGACGGAAATCTGCCCGATGAAGTTCAGCGTGATGTTGCCTTCCTTGGACACGCGGTATTCGCCGCGATTGTCCGGCTCCGCGTACATTTCGAAACGCAGCGTATCCAAAGGACGGATACGGTAGTCCTGGCTGTTCATCGATTCCCCGCGATCCGTCGGGACGGGAACGGATGCCGTTCCCGCGCCGCCGAGGCAACCCGTCGCCGCGAGGAAAAAGAAAAGAGCCGCAACGGATACTGCGGCTCGAAACAAAGAAGAAAGCTTCATTTTTTCGATTAAACGGATTTATCCCTCCCGTTCTTCCGGGAACGAACGCGCATGCCGTCCGGTTCGGTTTCTTTCCGCCTTAGTAGCGGAAAGAAACGCCGACCGTCACGATGTTGTTCGTGTAGTCGTATTGGGAAGTGTTGGAGTCGTCAATCGCGAAGCGGTAGTTCGCGTAAGCGCTCCAATACTCGTTGATGGCGTAACCGACGCCGATGTCGAACGCGTAGATGTCGTCTTCACGAACCGTGACCTGATAGTCGTCGTTCGTGTAGGAAAGCGCGGCGTTCGCGGACCAGAAATCGTCGATTTTGTAGACGCCGCTGAGACGCACGCTCGTGGTCGTGATGTTTTCGCCGGCACCGTCGAGTTCGAAATCGCGGGACAGCGACAGGGACGTCGTCAGCTTTTCCGTCGCGCGGTAATTCGCGGAAATCGACATACCCATCGTGTCTTTGCCGTCCGAATTGTCAACCGTGCGGTGCGAGTAGTCCGAGGAGGTGTAACCGATGCGGCCGTTCAAAGAAAGCTTTTCCCACGCGCGACCTTCGGCGGAAAGACCGAAGAACCAGACCTGCTGGATGCCGGGATTCAAACCGAGAGCCCGATTCTGGCCGCTCGCGGCGAGGTCGACATAGCGGTATTCGCCGGAAAGACCGACGTTCAGCTTTTCCGTGACCGCGTAGTAAAGGTACAGCGGAATCGCGTACTGTTCTCGATCGTTATAGTATTCGCGGTGGTTTTGATACGTGAGCCCGTTCCACTTGAAGCCGGAGCGGACGGAGGTCTTTTCGCCGACCTTATAGGAGAAAAGCGCGTTCGCGAAATAGTTGTAGGAACGCGTCATCGAGCCGCGCGCCAAGGAAGTGCGGGAACTCGCGGACTGATTGTGGTGGAAACCGGCGGCGACGCTGAGACGCAGCTTGTCGCCCTCCGCGCCGTGTCCGAACGTGAAGTCGACGTTTTCAAGCGCGCGGTTGTTGTCGGTTTCGTCCATGTAGAAGGCGAAGTTTTCCACGAAGCGGAGCGTCGCGGTGCTGCGCCCCTCGTCGCCGGTGGAGAACAGAACGCCGGGCGAAATCGTGAAAATCGTATCCGATTTTTCGCCGGAATCGTCCAGGTAAATGTTGTCGTTGTACGCGACGGACGCGTCCAGCAGCGCGCTGAGGCCCGCGTTTTCTCCGAGCCCGGGCACGGGAACGAGCGGTCCCGCCGCATTGGCGGCAACGGCGCTGCCCGCGACGACGAAGGAGAGTGCAAGTTTCTGAAGAATCGTTTTCATGTGGCTTTTTGGGTTTTTGAAGGCAAGGGAAAACCAAAGCGCGAACGGCGTCAAGCCTTTAATCGGGAAAAGTGCCGTTCCCGCGCATTTTCCGCGCGGGAACGCCCGCGGACTACCGCATTTCTTCGCCCGTCTCCATATTGAGGATTTTGAAATTCTCGACATGGAACGACGGATCCGCCCGGAAAGAAAGGCTCACGTTGTACGCTTTTTCGATGTCGGCGATCGCATCGCGATCGTCGGAGCGCAGACGCTCCAGATTCAGCGGATGCAGGAAAATCCGGAACGCGAGTTCCCGCCCGACGTTTTCGCTTTTCCCGCGCAGACGCCGAATCACGCTGATGAGCCGCCGCTGAATTTCGACGCTCATCGTCCGCGGATTTTTCACAATCCCGCGGCCCTGGCAATACGGGCAGCCCATGTAAAGCGACGTCGTGTTGCTCTCCTGCTGGCGCTGCCGCGTCATCTGCAGAATGCCGAGCTGGGAAATCGGCAGAATCTGGTGCTTCGCGCGGTCCATGCTCATCGCGTCGCGCAGCGCGTTGAAGACGGCCTTGCGGTCCTTCGGGTTCTTCATGTCGACGGTGTCGATGATGATGAGCCCGCCCAGGTTGCGCAGACGAATCTGCCGCGCGGACTCCTTGACCGCCTCGATGTTCGCCTGCACGACGAAATCCTTCGCGTCGCCCTTGCCTTTGTGGCCGCTCGTGTTCACGTCGATCGCCGTCAGCGCCTCCGTTTCGTCGATGACGATTTCACCGCCCGACGGGAGCGGCACGCGCCGCATGTAGGTCTGCTCGATCTGCCGCTCGATGTTGAAGCGCTCGAAAATCGGAATGTTGTCCTTGTAGCGGACGACCTTGCCGCGGGAACGCGGAGAAATTTCCCCGACCGCCTTGATGATGGCCTGATAATCTTCCTCCGAGTCGACGAGAATGCGGTCGATGTCCTCCGTGAGGAAGTCGCGCACGGTGCGTTCGATGAGGTCCGGCTCCTGATAGAGCAGGCAGGGCTTCGTCGTGCCGTTGATCGTGGCGCAGATTTCCGCCCAGCGCCGCAGCAGCATGTGCAAGTCCCGCACGAAATAGCGCAGTTTTTTGCCCTCGCCCGCCGTGCGGATGATGACGCCCATGCCCTGCGGGATCGTGAGCTTGCGCAACAGCTTCTTCAGGCGGTCGCGCTCGGCGGAGCTTTCGATTTTGCGGGAAACGCCGCACTGCCCGGAAAACGGCATCAGCACGATGAAGCGCCCGGGAATGGCGATGTTCGTCGTCGTCCGCGGCCCTTTCGTCCCGATCTGGTCTTTCGTGACCTGAATGACGATTTCGCTCCCGATCGGGAACAGCTCCGGAATGTCCGCGATCTTGTATTTCTCGCGCTTGGATTTCTGCTCCGCGCTTTCGTTGTCGCGGATGAACTCGACGGACGAATCGTTCGCGGCGGGAAGCATGTCCCAGTAATGCAGAAACGCGTTCTTCGGCTGCCCGATGTCGACGAACGCCGCCTTGAGACCTTTTTCAAGATTCTGAATGCGGCCTTTGAAGATGGCGCCGACCATGCGCTGCTCGCCGACGCGCTCGATCTCGTACTTTTCGAGCACGCCGTCCGTCAGCAGCGCGGCGCGTTTTTCGAGCGGCTCGGAGTTGATGATCAGTTCGCGGAACCGGTCCTTGTCTTTGGAGAAATGCTTCACGATGCGTTGAAGGATGGGAAGTTTCTTCGCCCGCCGGCGAGCGCCTTCGTTGAGCTCCGCCTTCGGAATCGGCACGACTTCGTGCGGCTTCGGCGGATGGCGCAGCGCTTCGTTCTCGTCATGGGGCAAATTGTCTTTTTCTGGAATGTCTGGCATTTTTTTTTCGGGATTTACGGGTTCACGCCGGGAACTCCGCGCGCCGAGGCTTCGCTTCCGCGCGTTCCGGATTTTCGGAATCCTGTTCCGCGCCGGAATGTTTCGTGTGGCAGTGCACGCTCTGCACCAGCCCGAACACGATGAAGCAGCTCAACACGAAAGAGCCCCCGTAGCTGAGAAACGGGAGAGACAGCCCGGTCACCGGCATGATGCCGATGTTCATCCCGATGTTGATCAGGATGTGCACCGACATCATCGTCGCGGCGCCGACCGTCAGAAGAAGCCCGAACGCGTCGCGGGAACGCAGCCCGATGACGACCGTCCGGAACAGAAGGACTCCGTAGGCGCACACCAAAGCGGCGCTGCCCGCGAAGCCGTATTCCTCCGCGATCACGGAGAAAAGAAAATCGTTGTGCGCGGCGAGCTCCGGCAGATAGCCCAGCTTCGCCTGCGTGCCGCGGTTGAAGCCCGCGCCCGTCAGCCAGCCCTTGCCGACGGAAATCAGCGACTGCCGCACGTTCCAGCTCGACCCGATTCCGTTCGGGTCGATCGTCTGCGGATCGACGAACGACAGCAGCCGTTCCCGCTGATAATCTTTCAAAAGAAAAAGATACGAGTCCTTCTCGTAGCCGTAAACGTCCCGATTCTCGCGGGAACGAATCTCCGCCGCCGGATTCTGCGGCGCGCGGCCCGTCTCCTCCGTGCGCAGCTCGATGTAATCAAGAATGCGCTCGCGGTAAAAATGCAGATCGACGGCGACCGCCGCCAGCAGAAGCGCTCCCGCCGCTCCCACGATCGCGAAAAAACGCGCTGAAAGATTCGCCGCGAACAGCAGCGCGAAAAGCACGGGAACGTAAACGAGGCTCGAGCCCAAATCCGGCTCGACGAAAACCAGCGCGAACGGAACGCCCGCCCCGAGCGCCGCGCGCCAAACCGTCGGGAACGACGCCCGAAACGCGCCCAGCGGCTTCACCGAAAGCAGCGACGCCAGGAAAATCAGCGTGGAAACTTTCGCGAACTCCGACGGCTGCACGCTCATCGAGCCCAAAAAATACCACCGGTACGCGCCGTTCACCGCATGAATGAAATCGACGCCGCCGATTTTGAAGACTCCGAAAACCGCGATCGGGACCAGCAGCGCCGTCCCCGCAAGATAAATCCAGTTCGCGAAACGCTTGTAGACGCGAAAATCCACCGCCGCGACCGCGCAGTACGCCGCGATTCCCACGCCGATGAACGCGATCTGCTTGCGCCATTCGTCGCCGCCGTCAAAGCTTCCCGAGGCGAAAATCCCCGCGACGCCCAGCGCCGAAAGCGCCAGAATGACCGCCGGCGTCAGCTTGTCCGCCCGACGCAAAAAATCCCATCCCGCGTCGAAAATCGAGGCGAGGCGGGAACGGTCGGCGATGACGGTGCTGCTCACGAATCGTGTTCTTGAAAATTTCGTTTATCATAAAACCTTGCGCCGCGCATTAAAACAATAAAACGCTCGCGCGAAGGAGAACCGTCTCCGCCGGGAACGGCGGCGGCGGGGAA
>ERZ779737.1667-NODE-1667-length-16601-cov-2.681494_pt1 | contig 16601 bp, 10 predicted proteins | sample MGYA00511889_ERZ779737 | MGnify/ENA primary metagenome ERZ779737 (study PRJEB29588, sample SAMEA2163575) | human gut metagenome | biome: human gut; feature: human-associated habitat; material: faeces | place: Denmark | collected 2008/2010 ...
AAATATATTTTCAAAAAACAACTCTAATTCACTCTTTTTGTATCTGACACTTTTCATTTAGTAAAAACTGGTTTCTCCAAACCACTTTAAAGCTTTATCCACAGTTTCGGGCATCGGCCTATTTACTTCTATTTTTCGGAACAATGCTTCCCATTGCATTTTATTATGGTTCACTATTTGTTTCCGATATCTCAAGTTACATTGATATACATCAGAATAGTTTGTTGTTTTCATTAATTTGACCAGATGCGTAATATTATTGAATACAATCGTGCACGGAGTATAATAGGAAGCATACTGCAACCAATATTCAGTTGCTTCTCTAGAATAATCCTCAGGCGAATAGAAGTGATTCGACTGAGGATGTTTCGGCGGTTCCTGAAATCTCTTACCACAATAGAAAGGATCTCTTGCTTTCATGTCATTTCCAATCTTGTTTTCCACTATAAAGGATGGCGATGGTACAAACATGGGAATAGCGGCCGTGACCAAATCTGCCAAGTAATAAGACAGGACAGCATATGGAAATACAACAACTGCTTTAAATGAATTGATATCCGAATATGTGAAATATTTCTTGTTTCTCTTTCGAATATTGACGATAGGACAATAATAATTGTATGATTTGCAGGTTTTGAAAATGAGCTGACTATAATGTTTATAAAATGGATTTTTCTTGAATGGAGCAAATAGATAGTTGTGTGTTTTAGGAGAATATAAGGAAGGAGGTGAATACATTAGAACTGTAGATGCATATATGTAATTGACCTTCTGTCCAGAATAGTAATTGATATACTCCGCATCATACTTTCCTGCAGCCATTACAATGACGGGAGCTTTGGGTTGGCTGAACATCCACTTCATCAGACTTTTGGAATCCTCTAAAGTGCATCGATTGATAAGGAAACGATGTGCCGGCATGAAAATGACCGTCTTATTAAATGCTAAATAGTTCTGACACTCCGATGGATAGAACATGCAAATGATGGCATCAACCCTTCTAAACAATTTATCGTTGTGAAAAATAGACCAAATGCGTCGAACAGAATTCATATTATATGCAAATAGCTTAGACTTTTTGCAGATGGCTTTAGGAGCAAAAATAATCCTCGATTTTTTATCAGCCTCGTTCAACTGTAAATATTGTAGTTCGCTGAGAGTTTTAGAACGTAATCCAGAATAGGCAGGCAAGGCAGCCTTTCCATTGTAGAAAAAAATTGAATGGCCTTGTGAAGTCAGAGAAACAGCAAGATCCGTGGTAGTTCCATCATGAACATCAGGCGAAAAGAACAAGAGATGAGTTGATACTATATTATTATTTTGTTGCGGACTGATAAATGAGGAATTAAGGTGAGCAGTTGTATTTAGAATCACAGAATGAGTAAAGGTAGAAAATTCAGAATGATTTTGATTATTGTGAGTTGGTCTCTTGAAGGAGAATGACAATAGAAGTGGAACCGTTTGAAGGTCTGAAGTACTATTTGTGAATGCAAGGATATGAAAAACGATAATTAGAATAGCATAGAAATTCAGCAAAATATATAAAAAATGCATTTATAATATGAAATATAAAGTTTATAAAATATTCTCTTAATTCGATTTTGTATCTATGTATTTTTTGAGTATTGTGTAATATAATCAATAATATGAGTTATTTGTAGCAGTATATATTTACCAATATATAAATACTTGAATAAATACCGTTTGCAAAAATATAGAAACCATATTTATGAAAAATGTATTTCTTTCAACAAAAGCTTGCAGCACTATTTTTCTTTTTCACATTTCAATTTTACAAAATCAATCACACTGTTTCCATAAATTTGTAACTATGAAAGAAAGGTAAATAAGTAATTTCTAGTGTCTAATCTAATCTAATAAACACGATATATATATAAAATAAGGAATAATACAAGAAATTTGAGATCGATAATAGTTGCTGCTCTTATTTTACATATATATCAAATAATATGGAAAAATTGACTTTTAAGAGTTTTGATGGATACTATTGACGATGTAGTATTGTGTAGACAACAAAAAGAATTATTTTGGCAGACCGATAGGAAATCAATACTACTTACCAAATTGAACGTAATTTTGCAAAGTTTATACTCATTTGTCATGGAGAGCAAATTATGCCTTGAAAACATTATTATCGATTCTCGTTTATGTGCTGCACACTATTTTGACACTCAATATTATATCAAAAAATCCTACGGACCAAAAACTCAAAAAAAAAAGAAATAATACATTAAAAATTGGAAAATAGAATCACCGGAGTAAGGAAACATTCTAATTTAATTCTAATTGGAATGTAGAAATTGAGTAGATCACGGGCATAAAAGGAACAAGCAAATTGGTTGATTTCATAAATCTCGGAATTAAGGTATTGACGATGCAGAGAAACAATTAAGAAATTAAACGGGAAAGGTATATAATTGTAATCTTCAAGAATAAGCAAGAAAATAGATGAAAAATAGAAAGCAAAACCTAAAACCATTGCTTTTATGATTAATATGATAATAACTATACACACATATCACAAGAGTATTGAACTATATTTAATTAAGACAAAATATAGTAGCAGATGGATGTAGAAATGAAAATAGAAGACGTCTAGCCTATTTCTAATTTTTGAAAAAATAGAGAATAGATAAAAAATTGAAAAAGAAATATGAAATAAGAAAGACAAATAGCAACTATTTTGAATTTATCGGTATTCTATTTGGACTCTTGAAGCACCCTGAGTGTCTAGATAAGCAAAAATGAAAGTATTAAAGTAATAACAATGAAATGCTTTGAGTTGGGTCATAATGAAGTACTTCTAAGCAACGACATTATCATATTATACACTGCTCAAGCATATTATGGTTTTGGAATGTTCAAATCACTTCGATGCAAATCTTGATTCGCATTCGCGATAAATTGGTCATAGATGTGTGTATTCGTATTAATTGATTAGTTAGAGCTACTTAAAATTGAAAATGGGTGGATGTAAAAATCGAAATAATTATAAAACGATAATATAAAACCAATATATATCTATTTTTACAAATATCTCGACAAGCATAAAAATAAGTCGTATATTTTTCACATAAATAGGAAGAATAAAATTAGCTGCATACAGGAAAAATATAAAATCTTGACATTTCGACAATTGTTCATCATTAGCTAGAAAATAATTTTAGCATATTGGATATGATTCAAAATACAAATCTTGAACAAAAAAGTGTGTGATTCGTGCTTAGATAAAGAAATAATTGCATAAATATACTACTTTTTGAGAATCACATGGAGCTAATTTTCAATATTTAGGTCCACGTGTCTTATTTTCTATTACAAGATAGCTCGATTTGAACTATTAATATGGATTGTATATTATATTCTCTACAAAATCGTGTTTTACAGAATTTTTGGTTGTAGATGATCATGTACTACAATTGAAAATAAACACATCTATATGCTTTTTAATGTGAAATAAGTGAAATGTGAATCAAAATAACCTAAAATAAGAAAGTATTTTTTCAATTATATATGTAAATATATAAAATCTAAATTTACTATTAAATTGTAAAATATGTATTTTTCTATTTTTTCATCGATTTCTTTTACATTTCGATTTCTCTTTTGCATATTTGTGAAGATCTAAGCCTCCTCTACACAGCCATGATAATTTTGAATTTGTAATAATTTTTGGGAACCAGAAAATAGTTTCTTCATTTTTGATAAACCTAAATTTTGAATTTTAGTCGACATTTGGGCGATGTGAAAATTATGATCTTTGAGTATTTTTACTTTGATATATATGTTGCTGCTAGCATACTAGAGGTTATAAAATAGAAAAATAAATCTATAATCGAAAAATCAAAATGAACAAAAATAATATGTATTACGCTATTGCAAAAAATGCTTTTCAAAGAAAATTACTGCTATTTTGAACTCATTTCACAATTTTACCTATATAGTTGGTAAATACAATTTATTTCACACAGATCCATATTCAATTATTGTCAGTTGCAAGATATCACAATTGGCTCAAAAAAGAAATCAAAATAAAGTATTTGTGCAGCGATTTCGCATTTCTATGCCTATTTTTATAAAAATTGGAGTGATAATATTTAATATATTTTATATTTTGTATTTTGTATTTTTATATAACACTTATATTTGCACTAAAATAATTTTTCTAGTTAATATATAATTAGTAGAGATGAAAGCAATCTTCTGCAAAGAATACAAATGCTATTTTCATTGTTTTTCAAAAATGACGATTTATGTGAAGAGAAAAATGATTCTATTTGCAAATTAATGCGATATAGATATTATTATTGCTATTATATCGATATATACAAAATAGAAGTCTATAATACAAAATTGATAAAATTGATCAATTGGAAGAAGCATTCAACATCACAATTTATATATGAAATAAATTGGAAATGCTTCAAAACTTACTTAGAATGAAGGATGAAACTATTAAGAACACGTCTAATCTAAAATAGCACATTTCTAAATAATATTGAAATATACGAAAAAGTAATTCAAAATTGATTTTTGTGAATTTAGATTTTATATTATTTACTAATTTTGTTTTTTACTACCACTAATATATATTATTTTACAACATATCGAGTTTCCTACATAGATCTTGTATAATTATATTTTAGAATACAACAAAATGAGACGAACTACATTTTTGATGTGTATTCCTAAATTGAATCTGTTCTTTGTCACATACTAATACACTTCAAATATCCATTTTGTAATATAGTCATGAATAGAATAGGAAATCGAATTGTATTTTTAGTCAACATTCTATTTTATATTTTGGCAGCATGTAATGTGTAACAAAGTACTATCACTACCTAATAATATTTATATTTCATGTGTAGCTTATTCATTTATCGATATGAATATTTTATTCACAACCAAATTCAACTTATTACATAAATGGAATGTAAACGATTTATTGTTGAAAATAATTTGGATCGAAGGATCTCACAATTGATTTATTTGCTTCATTTCTCATTTATATACTCATTTAGATATTATTAGCACTCATCTCATTGCACATACATTATTTGTGAAAGAAAATGAATTTACATATTTTGTATGATTTATTGAGTTAAAGATAGAAATCAGACATCAATTTGTAATTGCTATTTTTCTACCTTGATTATTTATATTTGAGTTCTCTGTACATAGAGAAATGAAATTACTATTCGAATCGTACATGTTGATCTAAATATGACCACCCTAAATATTCAATACATTCATAAATAACTAGTACTGCATATATATACACAATACATTAAATTCATTTTATATATCAACGTGCTATTGTGTTTTTGTGAAATGATACAGAAAATCTTCTTATTTTGTTATATATGGATGTTTGAATTTGTATTCTCTTCTAGTTAGAATACAAATTGTATATGCCTATTTTCAAAATGCACACTCTTATGCTAGTATTTCAGTCCAACGCGATATTCTTCAACTTCACATGAGTGAATACCAAGTTGCAATGACGTAAATATTATCATCTCAATGGATTTGTAGAACTCATTCAAACCTATCTACAAACAATAACGTGATGAGTGTCGCTGATCCAAGCATATTTCAAAGGAATGGTACCGTTGTAACCTCATTGAATAACAATTCTAAGGAAGATGACAAGCAAACTGTGAACTATGTGACTAATAAAGACGCGATAAGGGGAGAATCCATTTTTAATAATCATACATATGATACTAACTTTCAATATAGCAACTCTTATACCAGCTATAGCAGTGATACTAGTGATATTCGATATTTCCCCTGGAATGATTCGAAGAATTATTCAAATCTTTGCAATATAATTTTAAAACGAATTACTCAAAATGGAACATACTATATCATTTCTGGCAGCTTAATTGGAGGAATCGGTCATAAATATTTGTCAGTCTTTTACTCTCTCACTTATGCCATTTTGTTAGGTCGTCGATTTTTAAGTATTGATGATGATGGCTCTGATAATAGATAGTCCATTTTCCAGATGACTATTGGAGTGAAACCAACAGCTGCTTTCGGAATTTGCGTTATTATGGTGGATACAGAGGGTTAGTGATATGTAAAAATAGACGTGGTTGTAATGGAAAACAAATATCAAACTACAGTCACTTACCTAAAGCCAATCTTGTGATATTAGATTATAGGTTATATAATAAACTAAATAGTCGAGCGAATTTAATTCTTTTAAAAAAGTTGGGAATCATATCAACAGAAAGTTGGATGGAATACCAAGCTGTCATTTACAGATTACTAATGAACCCTGCTCCCAGCATCATTGATTCTGTGCATAGTTTAATGAGTCAATTTCATGTGAATAGGTTTGCTGTATCGATTCATATAAGGTGTGCCGGAAGGCTAGCAGATCAAAAAGAGAAAACTGTAATGGTAGTTCCTCGTCAATTTTCAAGAATCGCTGCTATGGTTAAAGAAGAGCTGCAATATACAAAATCGTCTCCAAATCATGCTATATTTATCTCTTCCGATTCATCCTTTGCTCTGAGGGAAATAGGAAGACTTTTGAATTCTACAACTATTTACACAAATAGTGAAGTAATCAGAGGACATTCAGACCAAAATCAAAACAGATCCATAATACATTCTTCATTTATAGATTTGTTTCTGTTAACGAAGTCAGATGTATTTATAGGAGTGGACAGAAGTGGTTATAGCAGAGTGGCTTATGGGTTAAGTGATCCGAAAAGAGTTCGGTGGATTCATGTGTGGAAACACTCAAGAATATAAAGTTTCGATAAACCTGTATTTATTCTATAACACGAATGATAATAGGAATGTGTAGAAAACAATAAAATATCACTTTCTATCATATTATTAATATTATTATTATTATTATTTTTCATAAACACATTTTATTCAAACACAGAGTTGCTTAAAAATCTATAGTTTACAGTTTGCCACATTGTCGTACTGTGCATATACTGTATCCATGCATTAGTAATAGATATACACAGTTATATAGATGGATTCCATTCTTTATCCACTGGTCGTGATGAATATTTGGTCACTATTCTAGAATACTTTATTTTATCAGTAGAAAGATAGTGATTCACTATTTTGATTTGAAACGTGTTTTGAATGGTATTTAGTTCATTTCCCAGTAGGGCTCTGCATTTGCCAGCATTATTATTATTCTCCAGCCTTAGACCTGGCAATGCTTGACAATTCATGTTGATGGATCGAGTGGTGTTTATGTTGCTCAAAAATGCTGATATCACAGCCTGATCTTGTCGATGATTTTTCATATTGGATCCTCTAGGGGAAATACATTTTTGAGTAAATGCACATTGATAATAGGGAATCATCACTCTGTTCAAAACAGTTTTATTAGACCAATCGATAATGAGATGACCGCCTGATCCATTGAGATCGTCAGGATAGAAACGGTCGATCAAATGATGGTTTACCAAAAAGTGAGCCGTTGCAGGATAAGTGAATTTCTTTTGAGTGAAGGCAGAATAGGGACTGTAGATACCTTCCAGTCGAGCATTTGTGAGTTCACGACTTATTCCATCTCGAATCAAACTTCCTCCGTCCAGCCAAAACAGAATACCCTTCCAAGCAAAATAGGCGTCTATCAGTGGAATGACTTTCCATGCATATCCACCTCGTTGACTTTTATTTCCAGCAAGTCTCACCCATCGAGGGAACGAACTGAATTTGAATCGGCGATAGGCTACAAATCCTGTTGAATTCATTTTCACTTGGATTTGATGAATAGTGTTGAAATGAGTCAATAATACATTTTTGAATTTTGGTGACAACCCCAAATCGATATATAGGTATGAAGCATAGGGATCAGCCAATATCATAGAATATAAACAATTGAACGATCCTAGAGCATGGTTATCAGAAGCACCGGTCATCATTAAGACTTCTGATGTTTGATTATCGAATTGCGGAATATCACCCGTTATGATGAAGGGAGCTGAAGGTATTCTGGCTGCATAGTTAACATATCGATTGGAAATATCAGAGACCAATTTGTTGAATGGCACAGGATACACAATGTCTTTATAATCATACTCTATTTGGAAAAATGATAAAGAATTCTTACGATTCACTGCATACTTGCCGAAATCTTTGAGCTGACGTGGAGTGAATTGACTTTGATTGTGAAGAATTGAGTGAGAGAGAATGGGATTGAATGTTGAAAGTTGAGAGTTTGTGCTATTGTGCACACTTTGACGATTGTCACGTAATCCAATCGATTTACTACAATAAGGATAATACGAATGATTACTGGAATATATGTGAATGTAGAATTGAATAGAATCAAGCTGATTAGCATAATAAGACAAAAGTACTGTAAATAGAACAACTACTGTCCAAGGGATTGCTTCCACGGAAATTCTTCTTTTCATTATTGAGTGTCTGTATAAAATGATAAATATATAATAATATTTAGCTAAATGATAATAATACTAGAATAAATGTAAGAAAGTAAAATAATTTATTAATGTAAGTTGATGTGATCCTTGGTAGATACACATGGTTACCTATTTATTCTTAACTAATTACACATAATAAACAATATATAATGAATTATGTTTGGAAATAGGGTTCATTGAGGCCTTGATAGCGAAATCAAAATATGTAATATTTTAATACAAGAGAACATAGCATACATAGTTTTAGACAAATGCAACAAATCGTGATAATAGGTATGATATACCATATAATAAACTAATTTGCCTTCAGCAGTTGTAAGTATATACAAGCACTAATATTATTATCTGTGAGGGTAATTCAAATTAAATAACTAACATAAAAACAAAAATATCCGTCATCTAATTTTATACTTGTTTTTGTTACTATAAGTAATGCTTTTCCTTGTAACATACAAGAATGGATATATATGTCAATAGACTTTCACTAAAATTATCGAATATTAGAAATGGATATTGAATCTTTACTTGATTTGCTAGTTATTCTTTCTACGATTATCATCTTGATGAAGTTGAGAATAATAATTCTGAAAATAACTTGTAACTATTTTTGAATTGCTGATTACTTTTCTGAAAGTGTTTTTGCATATTTAAACATATTGGAATAAATGCACAATTTTCTATATGATTGATTAAAAATATTTTATTTACTACAAGGTATATAAACGTATTATATATGTTTATCTACATCAACACTGTTTTTTTGTGAGAATAATTTGTTTGTAAATGGTATCTTAAAAACATGTGTAATTTGACATATTTTATGTTTATTATGTAATAATGGAGCTTGATGCATTAATATGAAAAAAAACGAAATATCAAAATAGAAAAACAGTAATGAAAGCAATTTTTCAATATTTGTAAATTGATATGATCGTTGTTTATAGTTTTGGTTCATTTTCAGTACAGAGCATTTTTGGCTCATTCAGCACTATGAAGCTCATTATTGTTTTCATCGAGTGACATATAATTACAAAAGTCTTATTTGTTTAGAATACTCATAATGTTATATATATTTTTTCGGTTTAGAACTCTAAGGAATATTCTAAGCACACTGATTACTAACTTAAAACTATTATGATGACTTCAATTATAGTATGAGTCTTGAAATAAACTATTAGGCATTTATTTTTATTTATTAACGATTTTGTTTAGTAAATATCCGACAAATATTATTTATTTTGTATATTATTACATACAGACAAAATTGTGCTTTTAGGTTTGTAGTAATACTAAAATAACATACGAATAAACTATATTTTCAGAAAATATAAATACTTTGTTGCAATACCCCATATATCAAAATATCACATAGTTCTTACATCTTTAAAATAGTTGATATGTGACGCCTACACTTCCGAAATTGAAGAGAATCATATTATCACGAAGATAATCTTTTGTATTATTTTTATATAATTCTTCTTGAGAAATAGTACATTTTGATGTAAGTTATATTTATTTATTTTATACTTCAATATGATTAGTATATTGATATCAAAATAAAACAAATTGAATAAACTATTTCACACAACAAAGGTATTTTGTTGTTAATATCTATTTTTATCATGAATATTAGATCGCTACGCATTGTTCACATATTATTAAATATTGTATTTTTAATTGAGTAATAATGTATAATATGATCAACCCACAATATATATTTGCGGTAAATGATAAGCAATGTGCGCAACAATGTTCATATTATTTTCCTTCTGACTTAAACTTGTCTAGTGATTTTAGATGTTGCAACTATTCTGGCAAGAGATTATTGTGTAATAGATTGACAAATAATTGTCTCATCATATATAGCTTAGGAATTTATATTTATTTTAGTATTCATATATTTATTACGTTCACTCTATTTTCTCAAAAGTCTTTATTATTTTTCATGCAGCATTAATATTGGAAACAATCCCTTTCCAATTTAAGACATATAATATTGATTGATTTCGTTTTTATTTTGTGATTTTAAGTAATTTGTGTAATACTTTCTGTGGGAATACAAAATAGTGAAAAACTTTAAGAATCAAATTACAATTCTTTTGTGAATAGTAATTTAAATAGCATGTAAATGAATAAGCTCAATATATTTATCTTAATATTTAGTCTAAAAACTAAATAATTGTTTGTTTTTTAGTTGCATACAATATGATAAATACAAATGAATTTATTATTCATGCTAAGAAGATTTTTGTGTTCTATTTATTTTCTTTTATTATATTTCTTGAATCTTTTTAGTTGATGCATAGTCTAGAATTCACATTTACAAATTAAGCTATTTTGTATTAAGATTAATATTAACATCTTTCGTATGATCGTAAATTATTCACTCAAATATTTAGCTAATACTGATAATATTTTATATTGAATATGTTTTTTTCACGATATTTTGAATATGAATGCAATATGTGTAATATATATATTTAAAAATATGTGTAATATGATAGAACCGATAATAAATAGTAATTTAAAAGTTCATTCAGCATAATCTTATGTTCATTCATTTTCATTTTGAACAAGACTCTTCCTGCTTGGATTAATCTATCATATCGTTTTTGTATACATGTGTGTAATTACAACAGTTAAGCTTAGTAACATCATCAAAGATAATAATGCTTTACCGGTTAGCAAAGTATTTGAAATTAGTCAAAGAGTTTTATCTTATGTACAATTAAAACAGTTTGGATGTTGTGCCAAGAATCGTACATATACTTTTGACGAATAATAACATATAGAGTGCGACTATGATGACATTGAATACCCTTTTTCCTTCAATGTATTAGTGTCGAATGTTTCTACACATTACATTGATTACGGAGTTTGAGATAAGTCATTACCCTTTCTTCTCACTGGAGATATACCAACCTTTCATTTACAAACATCAGATGTACTTATGATGACAGGAGCTTCTGATAATCATGGATATGGCTCATTCAATTGTCTCTATTCAATGGTTTTGGCGGATCCTTATGCTTCGTACTTGTACATCGATTTGGGATTATCTCCCGAGTTAAAAGAAAAACTCTTTGCTCATTTTGAAACAATTCATGAAATACAGAGAAAAATGAGATCTACAGGATTTATAGGGTATCGTAAATTCAATTGGAGTTCCTTCCCTCAATGGATGAATCTTTTCGAGAACAAAGATCAACGGGGTGGATATACATGGAAAGTTGTGTCATATATGGATGCTCTATTTGCATGGCAAGCAATAACGTTTTGGATAGATGGAGGAAGCCTGATTCGAGATGGAATCAGTCGAGAAGTGACAAATGCTCGTCTGGAAGGTATCTACAGTCCTGTATCGGGTGGAGGAGCAGAAAGATGGGTTCATGCTAAGACAGTGGATTTTCTATTAACAAATCATTTAATCGATTCATTTGACAAAAAAGGTAGAATGGGATGTGGAGGACATTTGATAACGGATTGGTCAAATAAGACTGTTTTGAACAAAGTAATAATTCCGTATAAAGAGTGTGCCTACACACAGCGATGTATTTCTCCGAGAGGATCGAATATGACGAACCACCGACAAGATCAAGCTGTTCTATCAGCCTTTTTGAACAATTTAGGATTGGAGAAATCGATGAATTCTAAATACCAGGCATTACCTGCATTACGCCAAGAACGAGGAAATAATGAGAAGTTTTGTAAGCTGATCCTGAATAACTATTTACTAAGTATTCAAAACACATATCAAATAAAGATTCACAATCGATACTACAAAACATCCAATATTACATATACGCCTATAAATTACAAATTTGTATCTTTTCTAGAGATAATATTTGAAACGAACTATTTGTTACATTTTTTTAGTGTTAAATAGTGAGTTTGATATATATAACTTTTGATTACGAAGTACATGCAAGATGGCAATTTTTATCCTCAACTAATTTTTTACATGGAAAGCACGATCTGTAAACTTTGGAATACATTACATCACGCTTTAAGAAATAAGAGTAGATAGCTACATATTTGTGTAAATTATTAAATCAATTATTTGTTTTGCTGTAAATATTACTCGATAAAGATAGATTAGGGTAATTGATGTATTTTTCATTGCTAGTATTATTTTTGAAAGTCTGTATGTAACATTCCATCGTTATCTTTGTATTCAAGCACAGAAAACACATATCACTTTGCTGCTTTTTATTAAACACTCATTTCATAAATAAAATATGTTGCTTATTCAATAGTACTATTTGTTTATCATTTTAGTTACAAATGATTTAAAACAACAAACAAAAATGAATAGAATTATTTTGTTCTTTACACATATCAATAATTTTCTTATGCATAATTAATATAAATATGTATATACAAGACTATTGCTAATTTGTAGTATTTTATATATGAACACAACTATTAATATATATATAGCAACAATCATAATATTCCAATAATGAGGAAAATTCTTCAGTATTAGTTAATATTGTTATCGTGATACATAAAAATAAGAAACAAATTTTAAGCAAATTTTGCTATCGAGACTAATTATTAATGACAGTATCCTCATATTTTGTGTAGCCGACTTATTTAGCTATAATATTAATGTAAAGCTACTTATTTACCATGAATATTAACTCATTTAATATATCATATTGTGAGGTTTATTTTTTAAAGCTAGATAAATTATATAATAAAGAAGAAAAACAATTACAGTGTAACACATCCAGTTATCTTTGAATCAATACAATGAAAGAAAATACTAGATAAATATATTTACCAAGCAAGAAAAGGTAACAAAAAGATTTCGATGTAGTTATATCACCTTGCTATATAATTTTGTATTCACATTTTTTCTTTTTGGGAAATGACAGTGATATTTCACTCAAATAGACGAGTGGTCATTGTCTTTATTTTTATTTTCTTTATAACACTTAACTGGAATATATATTCGTAAGTGGATAATAGCACATCAATAATTAGAAATAGTCAAATATATTCATCAAATAATGAGTTATTACTTTGTCCTTTATGCCTCCTATATAAATTACGTAGATAAGTGGTGTGTATAACAATGTAGAAGCAAATTTCTATTTCAGAGAAGACCCTCTGAATTTCAAAAATACTTGGGATGGTATTGGAAATATAGTAAAATCATTTGTATTGGGCACATCAGTGTATGAAAACTCGTCTTGCGATGCAAACTCAAGTAATTGTAGCGGAAGTATGAGTTCTTTTGCTGATACCACTGATATCACTAGCACAGAGAATATATCTCCAGGTTCAATAAATCAGGCAATTTTAGCTAAACGGCAGTATATTGACAAAATAGATTGTTCGTCGTCTTTTGGGTGTTTTTGGAAATGTGTAAAGGATCGAAGGATATTTTCTGCCAATTTGTATAGTTCACTATATTCCTGTAAACAATACTTATATTGTAGTATATTGAATTCTGGTTTGGTTTCAAGGCTGTATTTTTATTTTCCAAATCAATGTACTCTTTCCAAAATGTTTTTTGATGCTGATGGATCGCATTCAACACCTCATCATACAAGTGAACTATTAGCTGAATTAGATTCGAAACCTTGTCATCAGTCTAATAATGCTGAACTATTTTTTTCTACTTCTAATCCTTTAGTTGTGGATCAATCTGCTCATGTTAAACAAACTAAATTTACAATGAATGCATATATGCAGCCTCTGCTATTTTCTTCCGAAAAGTTAGATTGCAATCTTGAAGTGAATGGAATTTCTCTGAAACTCTATGATAGTGATCATTCAAGTTATTCTTTTTCTTCTGATGACGAGTGCGATAAGCGAAATCGAAGAGTTGATGCGAAGCTACTTGAAGAAGAAAGGGAAGAGCTCAATTCCAATGATTACCAGCTAATGCTGAAGCAGGTCGAGGAATTGGATGGCATATTTCCAGCAGATCATATTTCGCCTTATTATACTGTTTTACACTTTCAAGAAGTCCACCAGACAGAAGGAGATGTCATATCGGACATTTGCCTGCAAATGAAGCAAGTGGATTGCTTCCAGCCAGTAATAGCAAAATACGATTTGGTTCATTTGCTACTACAGTTTAAGGAAAATCGGTGGATCAATGATGTTCGCAAAGCTATCCGTAATAAGACTGCCAGTTCAGCTCTGGTTCAAAAGTATCATGAATTCCAAAATGTGCTAATTACTCGAAAGCTGATATTGCGGTCTAAGTTTTACAATGTGAGCCATTATTCTGACAGTGCCATTTATTGTGATGGGTGCGATGTTCCACCGTTAATGAAAAACATTTCGGTATTTTTAAACTACCCAAATGGTTTATTAATCCGAAAATTTGTTGGAAATGAGGAAGTTGAGTATATAGAAACAAGTAGGTGTGGATCGTAATCTGGATAGCTTAGAATGGTACCCTTCCAGCGATCAGAAATACGATGTCACTGCTATTGCCACAGCGTTTGGATTCAATCGCCTGTTTGCGTTTCGTCAGTTTATGTATCGCTATCAAGGGTAAAACTACCACTATCATCATTATTGATTTTTAGACCTATTGTTCTGGTGATTTACGCCACTTCGAGTCAGGAAATCCACCTCGTGCGTTACATCTCTTCTCATTACATTCCCAAACGTGTCACTATTCTTTTTTATCTCGTGAGTCGTTATCAAAAGTCTAGTTCTGTGTTTCCCATCAATCGCTTGCGAAATCTCGCCATTCGAAATATTCGAACCACTCATTTTCTGATTCTTGACATGGATTTGCGATTATCTCGTATTTTAAAAATTTTTGCTTTCGAACACATAGTTAATACTTACCAAGAAGTGCTGAGTCTTCCTCAGTTCATTTATCAAAGCAACCGTTCTGCTGTGATTCTTCCTGTGTTTTTCTACAAAGGAAAGCAAATTCTGAACCACTGTTCCACTACTGAAAGTTGTGCCTATTTGTATTGGATTTTTTTTTGCTTTGATCGTAGGTCAAATTGGATACAGCCAGAAAACAAATTCGAACTTATCGAATGTATCAATCGAACCATCTGCGTGTCGAACAAGAACAACATTCGAACTCATGTTTGGGTTGATGCAAGTTGGCTATTCTTCATAGATGTATGTTATGCCAGAATGGTTCACGGCTTCCAATAGTTCGCATGTTTCACGAGTTCGTTGTTTTCTCACGAATTTCATGGAGCCGTAAGTTAAAGAATGGATTCCTTGAGTGTAGCTACTTGATGGTGAAATACTCTCCTCAAGTTCCTCTGTTTCATGACAAATTTGTGAATTATGGGTATAACAAAGTGCAATACTTTGAGCATCTTCGTCAAGCAGGTTTCCAGTTTTACATTTTGAATCACGCTTTTGCAATGGACCTTCCTCATCCTGAGTAGATTGTTGCTTATGAGAGTGAATGCTAGTTCTGGATTTCGCAAGAAGTATTTGGGAAAAGTGCATACTGTGAATGAAATGAAGAAGGTTTATAATGACCTTCAGTTACAATTCAATGAACGATATCGATCGGTGACTAATTTTCCCGTGTGTTTTAAAAAGCAACAACAGTACTATGAAGAAATTATTTAATAGACGTGTGTGTGAAACACTGTTTGATAATACGGAATTGACATCACCATTATAAAATATATTGTGTTACAAATAGTATTAATTACTATTGTGTTAGTTTATATTTTATTTAATTAGGATACTACGAAATAATTTTTGAAAGAAAAAATAAAAATACTATAATGAGCAAGTGAAAGAGTGCGGTTACTATTATGAGCAGTTTATTCGTTGGCCTTTATCTTTATTGTATTTGGATTATGGTTGACACTTGAAAAACAAAAAGACAGTTGTCCTTATTAATTAGAATAATGCGTGTGGCACTTTTTTCCTTTAGCAAAAATAATTATTCAAGGTTTTGTTTTAAGATTTTCGCTATGTATACGCAATTCATGGTGAGTAATAGCTCTCCCTGTGTGTATTTCAATCATCATAATAAAACAAATATTGCTATTTTTAAGTGATTAACAAGCAACATCTTTTCATATGTCGAAATTATGTATTTGATTGAAGTAGAGAGCGCTAGCACAGAATATTTTGGTGGTGCTTCTGCCGTGTTCCTCCAGGGAATCAATCCTAGTGATTATGACGATG
>ERZ779737.1669-NODE-1669-length-16558-cov-2.800461_pt1 | contig 16558 bp, 16 predicted proteins | sample MGYA00511889_ERZ779737 | MGnify/ENA primary metagenome ERZ779737 (study PRJEB29588, sample SAMEA2163575) | human gut metagenome | biome: human gut; feature: human-associated habitat; material: faeces | place: Denmark | collected 2008/2010 ...
CTCAAACGTGCCTGTCTGCCTATTCCAGCACACTCGCATTTATCTCTCACTTCTTCGTGAGCAGTATTGATTATACGGTAAAACTGTAATTTTGTCAATACTTTTTTAAAAGTTTTTTAATATTTCTTTTCCCTTTCCCCTGCATTGAATTGCAACACAGGGGAAAGATTTTAGATTCTAAATAAATCAGTTTTCCTAACTTGTAACCTTTTTGACCTTCTTTTCAAACTTATCAAGACAGGTATTCCAGTTATCGTATGACGGATCGTTACGCTTATCTTTAAAGAGCTTTGTATCGTCAAGATACTTTCCGATATAATTTGTCACCTTCACAGCACCTTTGTAGTTAAGGTGATCGCCCTTATCCTTTGTATCCTTTTTCCAATCAATCGGGATATCGTCACGGAGAAGATTGGTGTCGATATAATCAACACCGAGATCCTTTGAAACCGCTTCCATAGCATTATGTCGCTGATAGTTCCAGTTCTTTGTGCTTGGGGTACTTATCAGCACAAGTTTTGTACCGTGCTTTTTACAGAATTTCGCAATTTCTTTGAGATACTTTTTGTTGGTAGAAAGTATCGGTGCAGAAACATCGGAATACTTCATATATTTCTTGATAGCCTTATCTGTCGCAGGCTTAGACTTTTTAGTAAAGTAATAACCTTTGTTTTTCTCGTTCGCAGTATATTCTACTGTAGCCGAAAAATCCTTGAGCTGAAGATTTTTCCAACGGTCATGATATCTGAACACAGGGAAAATCTGCTCTGCCTTATATGTGATTTCATCCTCAAAATAAGATTTTCTGAAAATCGCATTGGTTTCAAGGAACACAATCTTCGGACTTTGTTTTTCAAAAGTTTTTTTCAAAAATTCCATTGAGTACACAAGCTTTTGAGCCGGAGAAGAAACATCATACGAGGTAATTCCGTAATCTCTCCAGATATAGAGCGGAATGAACGAATGATACACCTCACTGTCACCGATAAACACAGTGTCAATACTGTCTTTAGGTTCACTGAAAATACCGTTTGCCCTCGGATAATGGATACCTGCCGCCTTGTCATTTGACTTTGGTTGAAATATGAGTGAGGACACCTGAAGTAATCCGAGAAGTATTGCAACAAACAGGACGCAGCTGACAATTCTCTTAATTATTTTCTTCATAATCAGACCTCCTTAGAAGTTCGCATAAATCGGATCAACGGCAACATAGCCCTTGCCGTAAGCACCGAAGATTATGATGAACATAATAAGAGCGTAAACAGCCGCCCATCTTATAACAACATTTCTCTTTGCAATTGCGCCACGCACACATATTCCCTTTTCATTGAGAACGCTTATTACAAAAATAAATGCAAGCGCAATAAGTACGATCATAACATCATGCATATCAATTTTAAGCTTTTTCATAAGCTCATAGTTAAGGCTTGAAAAGCTGAAATCGGTCACCATTTTTCCGAACATTGAAAGACCTGTTGTAAGTCTTTCTGCTCTGAAAAACATTTCGCCGATAACAACAAGTATGCCTGTACGAACTATCTGGAACACTCTGTATGCAAAGCATTCGGAATTGATATGAAGCTTTTTATTGAATGCGGTAACCGCAGGCGCAATGATATTGCCCGACAGGATAAGCACAAAGTGGTACATACCGAAGAATATGTAGCCCCACGCAGAACCGTGCCACAGTCCGTTGCAGAACCAAACACAGAACAACGCTATACTTCCTGCAAGCAACGGGCCAAAGTGGTTGCCGAGCTTTTTGCGTGCGGAAGATGTAAGATTTTTCATCGGCTTTGACATGGTGACGGGATAGAAGATATAATCCTTGAACCATGTGCCGAGTGTGATATGCCACCTTTTCCAAAATTCTGAAATTGATTTTGAAAAGAAAGGTCTTTCAAAGTTTTCGGGCATTGTAACGCCGAAAATCTGAGCAACACCCATTACTGCGTCCATCGTACCGGAGAAATCGCAATATAGCTGGATTGTATAGGCAATTGCTCCGAGAGCGATTATTCCGCCCTGATAGTCATCGTAATGGCTGAAAATCTGCTTAATCATAGGATTAAGTCTGTCAGCGATTACGAGTTTTTTCATAAGGCCGAAAAGAATACGGACTGCACCGAGTTTTAAGTTTTCAAACTCAATTTGCTTTACATTCCACAGCTGGTCGGCTGTCTGACTGTAACGGCAGATAGGACCTTCTACAATCTGCGGAAAGAAAGACATAAACAATGCAAGTCTTAATATGTTGTCATCTGCTTTAATAAGTCCTCTGTAAACATCAAAAAGGTACGATACAGCCTGCAAAGTAAAGAATGAAATACCAATCGGCATTATATAACTCGGAATATCAAACTGAATCGGAACATTTAAAAGCGACAACAGCGAATTTATATTTGTTGTGAAAAACGGTGAGTATTTTATCACTAACAAACCGCCAATCATAAGTACGGCGGCAAAGAGCAGAACTCTGCGACTGCGGTGGAGATAAACCTTTTTAAGAGCTTTTTTCTCCTCTTTAGGCACAGTCTTGAGCGCCGCACTTTTTTGAGTTTGTATTCTGTCAAGCCATAAGCCGAAATAATGAACGCCCATTATTATCAAAATCAGATAGGCGATTAACTCTCCGCTTATGAGCCAGAAGAACGCAAAGCTTGCAATAAGCAGAAAATACCTTCTCGCTCTCTGCGGTATAACAGCATACACAACAACTGAAACAGGCAGAAACATAACAAGAAACGCTACCGAAAAATATGAGGTAAGCGTGTCAAGACTGCCCGCCATCAGTAATGATGGAAGATCCATCTTATTCCTCCTCTTGGAGTCTTTCAATCATACTCCACATTGCCTTTACTGAATTAAAGTTTGCGGGAACAACCTCCACTGCAGGAACTGTCACATCAAAAGCGTCCTCAATCTCGGCAATAAGAGAAATAATTGAAAGAGAGTCAAGATAGTGACCGTCAATAAGGTTTTCACAGCCTTCGTAATCTACGTCCGGTTTAATGTCCTCTAAAATCTCAATAAGTTCATCCATTTTAATTCGTTTCCTTTCTGTAATTGGGTTTGTTTAAATTAAATGTTTCAAAGGAATCACGGACGCAAAGATATGTTCCGTCCTCCTTTTTTATATAAACCGAGGGAATGTCACGGCTTAAAAACAAAGAAATTCCCTCTGTCATACAATAAGCGCCTGTGTTTTCAAAACAAATTACATCACCGATTTCAATATCGGGCAAAGAAATCTGTTTTGCGATTATATCGTTCATGGAGCAGAGCGAACCGCAGATATTCCACGATTCGGTACACGGCTCGGTTTCTTTTCCGCAAACCGAAAGGTACGGCTGTTTCATAGCCATATGCTGACCGTAGTACACAATATGGTTCATTCCGCCGTCAACAAGGAGGTAGTTCTCTCCTTTGTTGCATTTTTTGTCAACGATATGCGTGTAATATTTACCGCAGGTTGCGGCAATGCTTCGTCCGAGTTCAAGCGTAATTTTCGGCTTTGAAGTCATCTCATTCAAAAGCTGTGCAAATCCGCCGATAAGCTCGTCCTCATTTATATTATCTTCCTTGAAATAGGCTGCAGGGAATCCCGTGCCGTATTCAAGCTCTTCTGCGGTATAATCATATTTCTCTTTGAGAAGAATAAGAAGATTGTCAAGTTTGTCAATTTCTCTCTTGAGTTTTTTGAGAGAAGTTTTCTGTGTTCCGGAAAAGAACTGAATACCGAGTATGTCGAGATATTCAAATTCATTTCTTTTTGAGATAATTTCTTCGATTTCATCGGAATTGATTCCGAACTGACTTCCGTTTGTAAGTCTTAAAAGCAAAGAAATTTTCTTTTTATATTTTTCGGACAATTCTCTGAAAAGATTAAACTGTGTAAGTGACTCTACGGTGAATATTCTGTCGCATTTTCCGTTTGCAACCATATTTTCCATAACTTCGGGAGTTTTGTACACACCCGAAATCACCATCATTTTATCGGGAATATCAAGTAAATCGCAGATTTCAGCCTCACCGGGTGAGCAGATTTCAAAGCGGTCAACATCATTTTCAAGTTCTGCCGTAATAAATGTGTTCGCCTTGATTGCATAGCAGACTGCAACATTTTCGGGAAGCATTTTTCTGAGATATGCTACTCTGTCTTTGAGAGTTTTTACATCAAAAACATAGAATGCAGTTTTGTTCTGCTTTAATATTTCGTTCATTTTCTTCTGCCCCCTGCAATTTCAGCAAGCTTTTTACGGTCAATTTTGCCGTTCTTTGTTAGCGGCATTTCATCAACCTTGCGGATAACGCCCGGAATCATAAACGCAGGCAAATCCCTTGACATTGATGTGGCAAGCTCGTCCTTTTCAATTGAGCCTACGAAAAAGCCCTTGAGCCTTGATTTTTTCTCATCAAAAATACAACAGCATTGCTCAACACCGTCAACAGCCGACATTTCACGCTCGATTTCCTCAAGCTCTATTCGATGTCCCATATATTTAATCTGAAAATCCTTTCTTCCGCTGAAAACAAGTTCGCCGTTTTCGTTGTATCTTGCAAGGTCGCCTGTTCTGTAAATCAGTTCGGGATAATGCGGATTAAGGGGATTCTGAACAAAAGCCTTTGCATTCTGTTCGGGATTTGAGTAGTAACCGAGTGCAAGAGCAGTACCTCTCACGCAGATTTCACCGACTTTGCCAACCTCTGAAATTCTGTTATTATTCTCATCAAGAAGAATAACATCTTCATTGGGGAACGGTTTGCCTATCGGAATACCGTCTGCATAGTCGCAGTCGTTGTCGAGAATATGGTATGTGCAGTTGCAGGTGATTTCCGTCGGGCCGTAAAGGTTGACATACTTCGCATTTGGAAGATGCGAACGGAAATTTTTAAGCGCCTTGAGCGGCATAACCTCACCGCTGAAAAGAATCTTATTAACGGTTTCGGGAGTTCTGTAGTCAAGCGCATGGAATGTGCTGATAAGACAGAGAGCCGAAACAGCCCATATCATAACAGTAACCCTGCGGTCACATATGAAGTCAATGAGTTCGGCAGGAGCGGAGAACATCCTCCTCGGCACAACAACAAGAGTTGCGCCTGTTTTAACAGCCGAATAGATATCCTTGACGGACACATCAAAATCAAACGGTGCTTGATTTGCTATTACATCGTTATTATCAATGCCGAATATTTCGGTAAAATGGTCAATAAAGTCAATTACACTTCTGTGGCACACAACAATTCCCTTTGGAGTGCCTGTTGAACCGGAAGTGAAGTTGATATAGAGCGGATCTGTGTCAATTTTATGGCTGCGGATTTCGCCAAGCTTTGCATAATCAGGTTCCGATTTTGCCAAATCTTCAAAGGTCACAATTTTTCTTTCAGAAAAATATTCTTTTGCTGTTTCAAGCAAGCTTTCCGAAGTTACAATCACCCTTGGATTGAGTACGGAAACTGTGGTCTGAAGTCTGTTCTGCGGAAGCTCCGTGTTGAGAACAGAATAAAATCCGCCTGCGTACACGGCAGCAAAAAATGCCGCTACCGCATCAGCACATTTTTCCATATATACGCCTACTGCATCTCCCGATGCGATAAGTTCAGAAAGGGCGGTTCCGACAGAAGAGCTGAGTTTTACAAGTTCAGAATATGTATAGGAAATCTTTTCGTCAGTTACCGCACATTTGTCGGGAAAACAGTCGGCAGAGTTTTCAAGATAAGCCAGCACACTGCTGTTCATAGCTGCACCTCATTATATATTTGTATATTAATTATCAAATTATAAATTCGTTAACCAAATATTATATATTGCATATTGCAAACGCACTAATATGATACCACAAAATTCGTCAAAAAGTATCACAAAAATGTCACAAGTAAGTAATTATTTATATTTTCAGCAATTTGCACAAATAATCAGTCAACAATCGGCAGTTTCACTTCAAATACAGCACCGTCAAGGTAGTTATACGCTGTTACGTTGCCCTTGTGCAGATGAATAATCTCCTTTGCAAGTGAAAGTCCAATACCCGTTCCGCCGTCACTACCTTTATAAAACCTGTCAAAAATATGTTCAATATCGTCACGGTCAATACCTTTGCCGTCATCCTTGAACCTGATATAAACATACTTTGGATTAGTTTCAATAATCACTGTAATTTTCTTTTTTGAATATTTCAGACCGTTCACAATGATATTACGAAATGCTCTTGCCATCAGATATTCATCACATTTTACCGTGATTACCTCATCGGGAAATTCAGGAACAATGCTTACACCGTTCATCTGCTGAACCGCATCGAGTGAGCGGAAGCAATCATAGAGAACCTCTTTTATGTCAATCTTTACAAGGTCAAGCTTAAAATGTCGTGAATCAATTTTTGAAATTGAAAGAATTTCCTCAACAAGACCTGTCATTCTCTCGGTTTCCTGCATAATTATGCCTGCGGCATTCTGCGGATCTACAACATCCATTTCAATACCCTCGGCATAGCCTTGAATTGCCATAAGAGGAGTTTTGAGTTCGTGAGAAGAGTTTTGAAAGAATCTGCGCTGAGTTTTCTGTGATTCCTCGATTTTAACGCCGAGTCTGTAACCGATTATGCTCATCACAACAATTGCGCAAAGAAAAATTGCCGAAATAAGCCAATTGAGCGAACGGGTATATTTTACGATATGGTCGATATTTATGTACATTAAATACACGGACGAATCGTTTTCATCGGATTCTGTGTCGTCCCAATAATCATAATTCTGCGGTTCTTCATAAACTGTAAATATATAATAGCCGTTGTCTGTTTGAAGTGTATATATTTGTTCTTCGGATATATTGTGATTCTTAACCCATTCAGTGAGTTCGTATGTACTTTTTAATGAAGTTGAATTTGAGCCGACAAGGCTGTTGCCCTCGGAGGTATTTTTGTCATTAAGAGCGTCTGTTACATCAATATAGTAAATATCCGAGGTGAAATACGAATCCTGATAACCGCTCTCAAACTTTTTTTGAAGAGTTGACTCTTCGTTAGAATCTTCTTCATAATAATCCGATGAATAATCCTCACTCTCATTGTTGCTGTTACGAATGTAATTATAATACTGATAATCAATTTCGTATTCCAGAGCGTCTTCTGCCTCACTTACGAAGTGGGACGGCAAAACTATATTTAAAATTCCTGCAAATGCGAAAAAAAGTAAAATCATTGACGACCATACAATAATCAATATACGGAATTTTATGTGTTTCACTTTTTATCCTCCGCAATGCTTATTCTGTAACCGAAGCCCCATATTGTGCCTATGCTGACATTACTGCCGGCAAGGCTTAATTTTCTGCGTATTCTTCGCAAGGTTTCATCTGTTACACGGGTTTCAACTTCGGTATCGAATCCCCACACACCATCAAGAATTTCTTCTCTTGGAAATGCCTTTTTCGGGTCTTTTAACATATATGTGAGCATTTTAAGCTCTGTCTTGCTCAAAGCAACAGGCTTGCCCTTGCAATAAAGGCAGTTTTCCTCTGCTGAAAATCTAAGGTTGCCTGCCTCAATATCCGAAAGCTCCTGACCTGTCACCTTTTTGGTGTTCATATCCATTCGTCTTAAAAGGGATTTTACTCTCATTAAAAGGGTTGTAAGTCTGAACGGCTTTGTAAGATAATCGTCACTGCCGAGGGTTATGCCTCTTACATAGTCATATTCGGAATCCTTTGCCGTGAGCATAATTATAGGAACATCAGTTACCGTTCTCAGCTGACGGCATATTGTCAAGCCGTCTGTTCCGGGCATCATTATATCAAGAATTACAAGTTCACACGGTTTTTTAAGGAATTCCTCCATAAGCTCGTCACCGGTTTCAAATGCGGTAACGCTGTAACCGTCACTCTCAAGAAACTTTGTAATAAGGTCACGAATGTTCTTTTCATCATCCGCAATATAAATTGATGCACCCATAGTAAAAATACCCTTTCTGAACAGAACCGCAAGTTTTAAGTATAATTTTCATCACAATCATCTGTATTATAACAAATTTCAAAGTAAAAATCCACCGAGAAATGAATCTGAATTGTAATAAAAGTGTCACAAAATGTATTAAACAGAGTAATTGCAATGAAAATTTTTTTGAAGTTGACAAAATAAAAAAATTATAGTATAATCCCTGAAATATATAATGGTTTAATTGGAAACGCACATTTCTCCTTAAGGAAATGATAACGAACAACACTTATATGTTTACTAAGTTATCATTTTTATAAAGGAGATTTTTTATGCCAAAAACTAAATTTCAGGAAGTTATTTTTACGATTATCATGGTGTTCTTTATGGTTTATGCCATGATTTGCTACAACACAGCTCTTAATATTGGTGGAATGAAAAACGAAATTTTTCTTTCCGCCTTCAAAGAACTTTCTTTTATGGGGCCGATTGCATTTATTCTTGACTTTTTCATTATCGGTCACATTGCCAAAAAGATTGCTTTTAAGATTGTAAACCCTGCAAAGGATAATCCTTTCTTCCTTGTACTCGCAATTTCTGCAATTTCAGTTGTCTTTATGTGTCCTCTTATGAGCCTTGCTGCCACTCTTATTTTCAAAAATGCGGGTGTTGAGGTTATTTCGGTATGGCTTGAAACTACCGCACTCAACTTCCCTATGGCACTTTGCTGGCAGTTGTTTTTTGCAGGCCCGATTGTCAGATTCATTTTCAGACATATTTTCAGAAGGTCACTTACAGCAGACAACACACATTGATTACACAATTACAAATAAAAATGCTCTGTACCGTTTAATTTGGTACAGAGCATTTTTGTTTTTGCATGATTTTTAATCTTCAAAAAGCGAATTCATCAGATTTTTTATTTTTTCTTTTCTGGCTTTTGTTTCATCGCTGTTCAGAAAATAGCTGTTTTCCTGAAAGTTGATTACATCGCCTTCTTTGATATTTTTTGGCAGGGCTTTAAGTTCAAGATTCACCATATCGCCGTTTTCACACTCGAGAACAGCCTTGTCGCCTTCTATTCTGTCAACAATAAATTTTTTCAAGCTTATTCATCCCTTTTCATTGAAGTTTGTCCCGTTTTGATTGTCACACCTGAACCCTCGGTTGAAATAACAACTGTTCCGTTTTCATCGGTTCTGTATGTTTCAACTCCGAATTTATCAAGCAGTTTTAATGTGCTTTTGTGCGGATGTCCGTAGCTGTTGTCCTTTCCGAGTGAAATAACCGCATATTTAGGATTTACCTTTTCAAGCAACGCTTTTGTTGTTGATGTTCTGCTTCCGTGATGACCTACTTTAAGAACTTCTGCACTCATATCTGCCGTAACGGTTTCAAGCTCTTTCTTTTCGGCATCTCCGAGAAACAGAAAACTGTCATTTTTATAATTCATTTTAAGAATTATCGAGCAATTGTTCAGATTATCCTCGTCAATCTTTACGGGAGCAAGAATATTTATGTTGAAATCGTTGTCATCAATAATATTCATACCTGCTTTGGCTGACTTGACTTTAAGTCCCTTGTCTGCAATTGCCGTGAGCAGATTCTCATAGGTCTTGGTTGTGGTTGTAACCTTAGGCATATAGATTTCGCCGATATTATTATGCTTTACAACATAAGCCATTGAACCGATATGGTCTGCGTGAGGGTGAGTTGCTACGAGATAATCAATCCTTGTGTATCCGAGATTATTGATATATTCGGTAATACTTTTGCCGTACATATTCTCGCCTGCGTCAATCAGCATACACTTTTGATTCGGCAGTTCAATGAATATGCTGTCGCCCTGCCCGACATCAAGGTAATGAACCGATAAAGTTCCGATTTCCGAAACAGTTGTTTTGCTTTCAAAATCGGAACCGTTCACATTGATATTGATTGAACACGAACAAAGTGCAAGACAGATTACCGCAAACAATGCAGTAAGCTTTAATATTAATATTAATTTTGAATTAATTTTAATTTTTAACACCTCACAATTCCGAATATTATTGTACAATAAACAAGTCAATATTTCAAGAACAGAAAAAGGAGAGCCTTTGCGACTCTCCCCTTTCGATTATCATTATGCGGTTTTGCCTGTATAAAGCTGATAGTATCTGCCCTTTTGTTCAAGAAGCCGTTCGTGTGAACCACGCTCGATGATTCTGCCGTTTTCAAGAACCATAATACAGTCTGAATTTTTGATTGTAGAAAGTCTGTGGGCAATAACAAAGGTTGTTCTGCCGCTCATAAGCCTGTCCATACTGTCCTGAACCATCTTTTCGGTACGGGTATCAATTGAACTTGTAGCCTCATCAAGGATAAGTGCTGGCGGATCTGCAACAGCGGCTCTTGCAATCGCAAGCATCTGGCGCTGTCCCTGACTGAGATTGCCGCCGTCACCCTTGAGCAGGGTGTTGTAGCCGTCAGGAAGTTTTCTGATAAAGCTGTCTGCATTGGCAAGCTTTGCCGCTGCGATAACCTCCTCGTCTGTTGCGTCAAGTCTGCCATAACGGATATTTTCCATTACGGTATCCGTGAACAGGTGTGTATCCTGTAAAACTATACCGAGCGAACGGCGAAGGTCGCCTTTTTTGATTTTGTTGATATTGATTCCGTCATAACGGATTTTACCGTCCTGAATATCATAGAATCGGTTAATAAGGTTCGTGATTGTTGTTTTGCCTGCACCTGTTGAACCGACAAACGCAATCTTCTGACCCGGTTCTGCGTACAAATCAATATTGTGAAGAACGATTTTATCATCTGTATAACCGAAGTCAACATCGTCCATAACAAGCGCACCCTTGAGTTCACGGTACTCTGTTTTGCCTGTTTCACTGTGGGTATGCTTCCATGCCCACATCCCTGTTTTTTCCTCTGTTTCAACAAGCTTTTCGCCCTCTTTGCGGACATTAACAAGTGTTACATATCCGTCATCAACCTCAGGCTCTTCGTCAAGAAGTTTGAATATACGGTCCGCACCTGCAAGCGCCATAACAATTGAGTTAAACTGCTGGCTGACCTGATTGATAGGCTGGGTAAAGCTCTTGTTGAAGGTAAGAAAGCTTACAAGCTTGCCGATTGTAAAGCCGAGAAAGTTGTTGAGAGCAAAGATACAGCCTACGATTGCACAAAGTACATAGCTGATGTTACCGATTTGTGCGTTAATCGGCATAAGGATATTTGCAAACTTGTTTGCGTTGTATGAACTGTTGAAAAGCCTGTCATTAAGCTCATTGAATTCTTCAATGCTCTTTTTCTCATGGTTAAATACTTTTACAACCTTCTGACCGTTCATCATTTCCTCGATGAAGCCTTCTGCTTTGCCGAGGGAGTTCTGCTGGCGGACAAAGTATTTTGCGGACTTGCCGCCGATATTTTTGGTGGCAAGCGTCATGCAGACGATGCCGAGAATGACGACGAGCATCAGCGGCAGGCTGTAATAGACCATCATGCACAGCACGCCGAGCACCGTCAGACCGCAGGACAGAAGGTTCGGCAGGCTCTGGGAGACAACCTGACGCAGAGAGTCTGTATCGTTCGTGAAACGCGACATGATATCGCCGCGCGGCGTCTGATCAAAATAGGAGATCGGCAGGCGCTGCATGGTCGAGAACATGCGCACGCGCGTCTTGTGCAAAAAGCCCTGCGTGACATGCGCCATGAGCTGGGTATAGATCGTCGTGAGAATCAGGCTGACAAGATAGAGCGCTGCCATCGTAAAGAGCGCCTTTGTCAGCTTCGGCAGAATCGCTGCCCAGCCGGAGGTCAAGCCCTCTTCAATATAGCGGGTGATCGTTTCAATATACGCTGCCGGCGCAACACCAATGAGCGCGGACAAGACAATGCAGATTAAAACGATGGTCAAATGGACCGGATAGTCGCTGAAAACCTGCTTCATGAGCCGGTTCAGGACCTTGAAATTCATCTTGCCGCGTCCGGCGCCGATGGGAACCTTTCCGTGCGGAACCCTGTTAGCCATGGTTTTCACCTCCTGCCTTGTTCTGCGAGTCATAGACCTCTTTGTAGATTGTACTGGTTTTGAGAAGCTCCTCATGCGTGCCGCTGGACTCGATGCGCCCGTTATTCATGACGAGAATCAGGTCGGCGTCCTGCACCGAGGAAATGCGCTGGGCAATGATGAACTTCGTCGTGTCGGGGATTTCCTCACGCATCGCCTGGCGGATGAGCGCGTCCGTCTTCGTGTCGACCGCGGAGGTCGAGTCGTCGAGAATCAGGACCTTCGGTTTTTTCAGAAGCGCTCGCGCAATGCAGAGCCGCTGCTTCTGACCGCCGGAGACGTTTGTGCCGCCCTGCTCGATATAGGTGTCATATTTGTCGGGGAAGGTCTGAATGAATTCGTCTGCCTGCGCAAGGCGGCACACGCGCACCAGATCTTCGTCCGTTGCGTTTTCATCGCCCCAGCGGAGATTTTCCTTGATGGTACCGGAGAACAGAACATTCTTCTGGAGCACTACGGCAACCTGATTGCGAAGCGACTCCAGATCGTAGTCGCGCACGTCGTGCCCGCCGACGAGAACACGACCTTCCGTCGCGTCATACAGACGGGAAATGAGCTGGATGAGGCTTGTTTTGGAAGAACCGGTGCCGCCGATGATGCCGACGGTCTGCCCGGAAGGAATATGCAGATTGATGTTTTCCAGCGCCATGCGATCCGCCTTTGCGGAGTATTTGAAGCTGACGTTTTCAAAATCCACGCTGCCGTCCGGCACATCATAGATGGGGGAGTCCGGGTTATGGAGGTCGCTTTCCTCGTCGAGCACCTCGCAGATACGCTTTGCCGAAGCCGACGCCATGGTAATCATGACGAAGACCATCGAGAGCATCATCAGTCCCATCAGAATCTGCATGGAGTAGGTGATCATGCTCGTCAGCGAGCCGACATTCAGATACGTGCCGCCGGACTGGACAATGAGCTTTGCCGCGAAGTAGCTGATCAGGATGCGGCAGACCGAGATGCAGAACTGCATGAGAGGATTGTTGAGCGCGAGGATTTTCTCTGCGCGCAGGAAATCACCGCGCACATCGTCAGACTCGGCAGTGAACTTTTCGGTCTCATAGTCTTCGCGCACGAAGCTCTTGACCACGCGCATTGCCTGCACGTTTTCCTGCACGGAGTTGTTGAGCCGGTCGTACTTCTTGAAGACTGCCTTGAAAAGCGGCATTGCCGTCTTTGCCATCAGATACAGACAGAAGCCGAGGACCGGAATGATGCCGGCGAAGATGAAGGCAAGCTGCTTGCCGACCTGAATGGACATCACCGTCGCAAAAATCAGCATCATCGGCGCGCGGACCGCCATACGGATCATCATCATGAACGCCTGCTGCACGTTCGACACGTCGGTCGTCAAGCGCGTCACGAGAGACGACGTGGAGAAGCGGTCGATATTCGAGAACGAAAAATCCTGCACCTTATAGTATAAATCCCGGCGCAGATTCTGGGCAAAGCCCGCTGCCGCCGATGCGCAGAACCAGCCGGAGGCGGAGCCGCAGGCAAGAGAGAGCATGGCGACGAGAAACAGCTTGAGCCCAAACTGCAGAATGACGTTCATCGAGCAGCCGGCTTGAATGTTATTGATGAGCTCGGCGGTGAGAAGCGGAATGACGCATTCACACGAAACCTCGCCAAGCATGAAAAGCGGCGTGAGGACCGTGTCGCGTTTATATTGCCGGATGCATCCGGCGAGACGTTTGATCATGGTTTGCATTCCTCCTTGATGCAGTCAGAATCGACACAGACATCGAGATTCTTTGCTGCAAGGTCCAGCAGACGAACGAGCGTGTCAATCTCGCTTTCCTGCATGCCGGCAGTCATCGTCTGCTCGATGGTCAGGATGTGCTGCCAGATTTCCTTTTGACATTCGGCAGCTTTTTCGGTCAGGACAATGCGCTTGTAGCGCCGGTCGTCCGGGTCCGGCTCGCAGGTCAGAAAGCCCTTGCTCTCCAACCGCTGCAAAAGCCCCGAGACGGTGGGGTGGGTGAGATTGAAGCGCCGCTCGATGTCCTTCGGGTAGACGACCTCGCCCTGTCGCTCGGACAGATAACGGATGATAAACGACTGCTGACCGGTCAGATCCAGGTCGCAGAGCTTTCGGTCGATTGCCTGCCGGATTGCCTGCGAGAGAATGCGGACCCGGTGACCGAGATGGCGTGGGGCGTTCATGGGTCAAAACCTCCAAAAAAGTAGCATGCTACGTACATTAGGTAGCATGCTACATTTTATCAGATTTCCGGAAAAGCGCAAGTGACGTTTTTCATAAATTGTGTGCGGAGAAACCGCAGGTTTTGTGTATTATGCTGCAAATCAGCGGAGCAGCGGCAGCAGCGTCTGCCACGGAAGCGTCTTCCGGTCAAAGACGCGCAGAAGAAGCCGAAGATTCTCCTCCGAGTGCTCGACCTCCTTGCTGTAAAGCCCTGCAAGTGAAAGCAGCGCTTGAGGCGTCCGGCTGTCCTGCGCGGAAAAGAGCGCGGCGATGCTGACAACATGGAACACACAGCTTTGCACCTGAGAAAGAAGTTTTCCGTCGACGCTTGCCTTCAAAAAATAGCGCCAGAGGAAATAGACCGTCAGCTGCTCCCACTGCACGGAAAACGCCGGGTCCAGCGCGTGCGCAGGCGCGTTTCCGGCGCACCGGTCCAGAAGGCGGGGAAAGTCCTGCGTCAGATGCTCCATGTTGTTGAGAATCAGCCAGCAGGGCAAGAAGCGCGCCTCTTTCTGCCGGAGCCGCCGGGCATGGGAAAGCGCCCGCCTGCAGCGCGCAAGACTTGAAAATTGCGCGAGCAGTGCGTCGAGCCTTCCGTATGCCGCCTCGTCCAGCAGCTTTTGCAGCCGCACGGCAAACAGCAGCAGAAGCCCGAGCCGGTCGAAAATGGACAGCGACCGGTTCTGCACAAGCGCAATTGCCGTATCGCGCGCACAGCGCAGGGCAAGATACCGTTCGGGGTCTAAATCGTTGCAGCCTGAGACCGGAGCGCCGTCCTCGTGCGAGACAAACGTGACCGACGCGTCATGCTCCAGCAGAAGCTTTGCCGCTGCTGGGCAGGAGATGCTGAGCGTCAGCTCCTTGGTGCTGCCGTACTCCTCATAAAAGCGCGGATGCTGCCGGCAGGTATTGCAGAGCCCTTCTTCACCCAGCGCCAGCTGGACTCGGCAGAGTCCGTCCTCGCGCAGCAGGGGACAGTGTCCGTCCGTAAGGCGGAACATGGTGTCTCCATCCGCGTCCTGCGTGAGCGCGGCGCGCACCTCGTCTCCGAATGCGCCGGGAAGCTCCTGATAGCGTGCGAGGGTGTCTTCGTCTAAGATAATTTCCCAGTCCTTGCAGCACGTATCCGGGCACGCGCCGGCAAGACAGCGAAAGCTTGATGCATAATCCGGTTCCAATATTTTCATGGACAATCGCCTCTTTTCTCCAAAAGATGATACCATGTTTCATGCAATTTCGTCAATTGCCAAGGTTACATAATTATGATATACTATTTCGGCACACGTAAAAAACCGGAAAACCGATACAGTGGAAAGCGCTTCTGCTGCGCGGATTTCCGATACGGATAGATCATTTTGAAGGGAAATTCTATGAAACAACTCAAACGCTCCTATGTGCGCAGTGCGCGGCTATTGTTTGCGCTGCTGCTTGCCTGTATGATTGCAGGCTCCATTTACGATTTCCAGATTTCAAGCTTTCTGTACCCCGGAAAAGAGAGCAGCTTCGGGCAGTTCTTTGCTGCGTTCGGCGAACTTCCGGCGTTTCTGGCGCTCATCTGCGCAGGCGTACTGCTGTTCCGGCACCGGGGCTGCCTGAGAAGAGACTGGAACGTATTGTTTCTGATCGGCGCGTTCGGCTTGATATTCGGCGGCATTTTCCTGTCGGTCCATGAGGCAACGGACAACGTGCCTGCCATGCCGGCGTGGGTGCCGCTGCTGGTGACGGTGTTCTTTGCGGCGGTTTGCTCGGCGGCGCTGCTGCTGGTAACCTCCGGCGCGCAGGGAAAGACGGTGATCCGCTTTGTCCTGACGCTCATTTTTGTCTGTGTGGGGACAATGCTCTTGATCAACATCATCAAGGTCCCCTGGGGCAGAGCGAGAATGCGGCTGATTGCCTCGACGGGCAATGCCAGCTACTTTACGCCGTGGTGGAAAGCGGGAAGCAGCCTTAAAAACCAGTTGGTCGCTGAGGGCGTGTCGTCCGATGAATTCCGCTCGTTCCCGTCCGGGCACACCGCCTGCGCCGCCTGCGCGATGCTCGCTGCGCTTCTGCCTACGGTATCCAAGCGGTTCCGCGGAAAGGAAAAACGACTGGGGCTTTCCGGCGCGCTCTGGACCGCGATTGTCGCGTTCTCCCGGCTTCGTATGGGTGCGCACTTTCTGACGGACGTGACCATGGCGTGGCTCGTCACGCTGGGACTTACAGTGCTTGGTGTGTATCTGTTCTATTTCAACAAGAAATTCTTCCAGTTCGTCTGGGATCTTATCTCCGAGCGCGAGGAACAGACCTACGAGGAAGCATAAACTTTGCAGTGTTTCTTGCCTGCAGACGTATTTCATTCATCAAAACCCCGCC
>ERZ779737.1681-NODE-1681-length-16515-cov-2.039186_pt1 | contig 16515 bp, 16 predicted proteins | sample MGYA00511889_ERZ779737 | MGnify/ENA primary metagenome ERZ779737 (study PRJEB29588, sample SAMEA2163575) | human gut metagenome | biome: human gut; feature: human-associated habitat; material: faeces | place: Denmark | collected 2008/2010 ...
ATAATATGGGGGATTGGCCTGCTGTTGCTTGTTGTCCTTATGGGCGGTTGCGCGAAGCAACCCATCAACAGCGACGTGGAGGGCTTTTGGTATCTGGAGCGCTTCACGACATTGGAAGATGGCGAGACACACGAGCCAGAGCGGATCTATTATGGGATTACTCGCTATGTGGTGGAGGTTTCCGAGAAACAGGGCTCACAAGGGTATGGTACCTTTATTGGCCGTTTCACTTATGGAAATGATGGGCAAGAGGCTTTGATGAGCGCATTCAAGGAACGTCAAAAAACCGGAGACAATGGCAAGGATGCCACAGTAGATCAATTGAAGCCATTTGGCATCGGCGCATTGGAGACCGTTTTCGATATCGTGAAAGCAGATGGCAAACATTTGATCCTAGAATCAGATTACGCACGGTTGGAACTGAGCCGTTTTTAAAGCAAAAAGTATTTTAGGGTTCAACATTAAACGAAAAATCCCAGGCCGGAGAAATACCGACCTGGGATTTTTCATTATTTGTCCACCTACTTATTATCCATTCATAGAAGCCAGGAACTCCGCATTGTCGAATGTCTGTTCCATCCGTTGCTTCACGAACTCCATTGCCTCTATTGAGTTCATGTCTGACAAGTACTTGCGGAGGATCCACATCCGGTTCAACGTATTCTCGTCCTGCAACAGGTCATCACGACGCGTACTTGAAGCCGTGATGTCGACCGCCGGATAAACTCGCTTGTTCGCCAGCTTGCGATCCAACTGCAACTCCATATTTCCAGTACCCTTGAACTCCTCGAAAATCACGTCGTCCATCTTAGAACCCGTATCGGTCAAAGCCGTCGCCAAAATGGTCAAGCTTCCGCCATTCTCAATATTACGGGCAGCACCAAAGAAACGCTTCGGCTTTTGCAGGGCATTCGCGTCAACACCACCGGAAAGGACCTTTCCTGAAGCGGGTTGAACCGTATTATAAGCACGGGCCAAACGTGTGATTGAATCCAAAAGAATAACAACATCATGTCCGCACTCGACCAAACGTTTCGCCTTACTCAAAACAATCTCGGCGATCTTCACGTGGCGCTCGGCCGGCTCGTCGAATGTAGAGGCAATCACCTCCGCATCAACGCTACGTGCCATGTCGGTCACCTCCTCCGGACGCTCGTCGATCAACAAGATAATCATATAAACCTCAGGATGGTTATAAGCAATCGCATTCGCGATGTCTTTCAACAACATGGTCTTACCAGTCTTAGGCTGGGCAACGATCAAACCGCGTTGTCCCTTTCCGATCGGCGAGAACAGATCAACCACACGAACCGCGATGTTATCATAAACCTTCGGCGACTTACGAGCGGTCAGCATGAACTTCTCATCCGGGAACAGAGGAGTCAAGTGATCAAAAGGCACACGATCACGAACCTCTTCCGGCGTGCGGCCATTGATCTTATCCACCTTCACCAACGGGAAATACTTCTCACCCTCTTTCGGGGGACGGATAGCGCCCTCGACCACATCACCTGTCTTCAGACCAAACAACTTAATCTGAGACTGAGAAACATAAATATCATCTGGGGAAGTCAAGTAATTATAATCGGAAGAACGCAAGAAACCATAACCATCTTGCATCATCTCCAAGACACCACAGCCCGTCAAGATACCATCGAAGTCATAAGCTTTCTCTTGTGGCTGCTGTTGTTGGTTATTATTATTGTTGGTGTTATTATTGCGGTTATTATGATTTCCTTGGCGATTGTTATTCTGGCGATTATTGTTGTTATTCTGATTGCTTCCCTGCTCGTTTTGATTCTGGCGATTGTTATCCGCCTTAGGAGCTGAAGCGAAGGGGAATATCTGATCCAATACTGAATTGGCGTCAGGATGTTTGAAAACCAAACGTTTCGGCTCCTCTGACTGTTGAGACGAAGCGGCCTCATTCTCGTTTCCGGCAACATTTTCCGGCTTAGTTTCCTGCTTTACGTCAACAGGCTCATTCTCTGCTGTGGCTTCCTCTTTAACGACTACCGGGCTGTCCATTTTCCCATCCTCTACCGGAGCGTTTTCCTGAGCGAGCAGGTCTGCTTCCGCCGCCTTATCCTTTTTCTCCACCCGATTTCTTTTTTTCCGAGCGGCTGGTTGTTGCTCCTTGCTTCCCTCCTCTTTCTTGGGAGCCTCATCTACCTCAACAGGAGCCGCAACAGTCGCTGTCTCTTGCTTATTATCAGCCTCTTTTGCTTTAGTCTGTTGTGTATTTTTAGCGGAGCGGGATTTCTTCTTCGCCTCACCATTTTTCTTGGCTTCCTTCTCTTTCTTCTTTTCCGTCTGCGTAACAGCCAAAGAGATGGCCTGCTCATCCAAAATACGATATATTAATTCCTCTTTATTTAAGCTGTCCACCTTCTTCAAGCCTAGTTCGCCGGCTATCGATTGTAATTCAGGAAGTTGTTTTTCGTTTAATTCTAAAATGTTATATTTTTGCATAGTGCGATAATGAATATAATCTATAAGTACTAAATATCATAATCCTTGTTTATGATACGAATACCATAATTATTCTATTTATTGAGTCAATAATTCTTGTAAAAAACCGGATTGTTCAGCTAAATTGAGTCATTAGCAACATATCTGCGGAGTAAAACGTTACAAAAGTAACTATTTTTTTGAATATATCGTCTAACGGGCATAAAAATTGATCCGTAAAACCATCTCCGTTTCCGCCTTTATCCGGTAACGATCGTCAATACGTTGTCCAACCACCCAAACAATTGATTCCTCATCACACAACAACCATTGCTCCTCTTTTGCCAAACGGCTGAACTTATGATCAGAAAAATAATCACTTAATTTCTTACGACCACGCATACCAAAAGGAATGAACCAATCTCCCTCCTGCCAATGCCTCAACATCAAATTGCCTCTCAAACGACCATAATCCAGATAAGCGACATTTGATGATTTCACGATCTCCAGATCCGGGGAATTAGGCATAAGACAAAACTCGATCGGCAAGGGCAAATCCAAACGGTCAAAATCACGACCAATCATAACAGTATCTGGCTGATCAACAGACAAGGGCGCTAATAACAGGGCTCCACGATCTTTCACCAACTGATGCGTACTGGAATAAAACCGACGTCCCGACTCTCCTTCCAGCACGGCAAAGACCTGATCCACCTGAGCTCTTGAGAAACCATAGTCCCTTAATATCTCGAACAATATGGTTCTTGGCTCGACTTGACACAATAAGGTATCAATCAATAAACGCCCCTCTTCCGGCATTACCTCCCGACGGGCACGATCGATCGCGGCCCGATAGATCACCTCTACACCCGACAAGTATTCCGCCGAGCGGGCAATCGTCTCTTTTACCGAAGGCTGACGGCTCTCCAACAACGGCAAGACCCGCAAACGAATAAAATTACGTGTAAAGAGATCCGAACAATTCGTACTGTCCGTAACGAACGACAACCCCTCGCCGCACAACCAGGCTTCTATTTCCTGCCGAGATACGCCTAAAAGCGGACGGATGACATAACCATTCCTGGGACGCATTCCCCGTAAACCACTCAATCCTGTCCCTCTGAACAAGTTAAGTAAAACGGTCTCCACATTATCATCCCGATGATGAGCCACGGCGATCGCCTGGCAGCCCAATTCTTGCCGAAGATTCTCAAACCACTCATAACGCAATTGCCTGGCAGCCATCTCAATCGACAAACGATTCTTTCGGGCATACTCTTCCGTGTTAAAATCCACTCGATAAAACGGTATTTGCCATCGCTCCGCCAGACCTCTCACGAACGCCTCATCCCGCTCCGACTCATCACCTCTCAAATGGAAATTGCAATGCGCCACAACACAAGCATAACCCAACCGACATAAAAGAGCCAAAAGGGCAACCGAGTCGGCACCTCCACTTACCCCAACCAGAACCGGGGCCTCGCCAGCCAAAAGGGCATGACGCTCAATATAAGCTTGAATCTTCCCTATCATCCTGTTTCCTCCGTTCCAACCACAAAAAGCACCTAAAACACACAAGCCTCTAACAGCTTATCCCTACAATCGGGATTTTAATATCACAATAAACCCAGTCGTAATCCAATAACAACAAGGATCATTAAATCATTACAACTCCAATCATAATAATACAAAAAAGGCTTTAGTTTCCACCATCTCATAAAAGAGTGAAAACTAAAGCCATCTATATTGACTTATGTCGAAGGATTAATCCTCAACACCCGCCAACGCAGGATCGATCATGATGCGTCCGCAATACTCACATACGATGATCTTCTTGCGCAATTTAATATCCAACTGTTTCTGGGGCGGAATCTTGTTAAAGCAACCACCACAAGCGCCACGCTGTACATATACAACTGCCAAACCATTGCGGGCACCTTTACGAATACGCTTGAACGCTGTCAACAAACGCGGCTCGATCAAACCTTCCAGCTTTTTGCCTTTCTCACGAAGTCTTTCCTCATCCTGCTTTGTCTCAGTGATGATCTGCTCCAGCTCATTCTGCTTTTGTACCAAATCCGCTTTCCGGCCCTCAAGAACCTCCGTCAATTCCTTGATCTCCTTGTTCTTCTCCTCAATCGCCGCCGTAAACTCACGGATCTTCTTCTCAGAGAACTCAACTTCCAGGCCCTGATATTCGATCTCCTTTGAGAGATTATCAAACTCACGGTTATTACGAACATTTTCCAATTGTGCCTTATAGCGCTCGATCAACGAGTTTGATTCCGTGATCTTATTCTTTTGCTCAGCGATAGAAGCCTCATAGTTCTTGATACCCGATTGATAGTTTTGAAGACGAGTCTCCAAACCAGCGATCTCATCCTCCAAATCTTGCACCTCCAGAGGAAGCTCTCCTCTCAGGGTCTTTATCTTATCAATATCGGACATGACTGTCTGAAGTTGATACAACGTGGAAAGTTTCTCTTCCACCGTGTACTCTTTCTCAACCGACTGTTTATCTGTAGCCATTCTATAAATATTTTACTGGATTTGAATTAACATTCGAAAAATGCACCGCAAAGTTAGGGAATTTTTTCGATATTATATTATAAAATATCTCTTTTGTACATACTTCCGACTCGTAATGACCTATGGTAGCCAACAGGATCCGGTCCTCTACATCATAGAAATCATTATACTTCGCCTCACCCGTAATAAAGACATCCGCTCCATAAGCGATCGCGTCATTGATAAGAAACGCGCCACTTCCTCCGCAAACGGCCACCTCACGAACAGGTCTTCCCGTAAACGGAGAATGGTGTACACAGCCAACATGAAATATATCCTTTATTCTCAACAGGAAATCCCGTTCATTATCCTCCGCCGGCAACTCACCTACGACAGCCGAGCCAACCTGGCTCCAACTATTCTCAAGCGCATAGAAATCAATAACCGGTTCCTCGTAAGGATGTGTAGCCAACAATGCCCGGGTAACCGCCTCTCGCCGGTACTTGGGCAAGACAACTTCCAAACGGACCTCTTTCTCATGATGTGTCTCGCCTAGCTCCCCACAGAACGGATGACATCCCTCATTCGCACGGAAAGTGCCATCGCCGCTAACAGAGAAACCACACTGGTCGTAATTTCCTATGCTCCCCGCTCCAGCCGAGAAGAGCGCGTTCCGGACGATCTCCTCATAAGCAACCGGCACGAAAGTCACCAACTTAAGCAAAAGTCCTTTCATTGGCTTCAAGACACGGACATTTTCCAATCCGATCATCTCAGCGAAACGGAAATTCACCCCACCAGCCGCATTATCCAGATTCGTATGTGCGGAATATACCACCAAATCATATTTACAGGCCTTGATCATACAACGCTCAACATAAGTTTTTCCCGTCAATGACTTAAAAGGCCTGAATGCCAAAGGATGATGAGACACGATCAGGTTGCACTCACGTTCTATCGCCTCATCGATCACCTCTTCCGTCACGTCAAGACAAAGCAATACGCCAGTCGCCACTTGATTGACATCGCCAACCTGCAATCCCGCATTATCAAAGCTCTCCTGAAGAGATAGAGGCGCAAAAAGCTCCAACTCCTTAATGATATCTTTTATCCTTATCATGATGTATATATGGTATTAGTTCGCCTATACTAGAAGTTTACGTCCGATCAAGACCGCCTCTTCAGCTTCAGTATCTTCCAAACGAAAACTGGATTATATATGATATAACGGCGCCAAAGCCGCTTCGGGTCACTTATCAATCGGCCGAACCATTCTAACCCTAAATTGATCATCCATTGGGGCGGACGATTCTTCGTGCCGGCATAAAAATCAAACACGGCACCAATGCCACAAGTGATATGCGCATTCAAGTTCGCATGGTTCTCAACGATCCATTTCTCCTGCTTCGGTGCGGTCATTCCCACAAAAAGAGCGCCAGGAGCAAACCGGTTCACCCGATCGATCATCTCTTGATTATCTTCAGGCGAGAAGGTCGCCTTAAAAGGAGGACTATAAGTTTCTACACGCACATTCGGATATTCGCGAGACAAACGGGTCCGGATCAACGACAATGTATGCTCGGAAGCGCCCAAATAAAAACACTTTCCTCCTTCACGATTCAACGTCTCAAGTACCATCCTATGCAAGTCCGCTCCCGCGATCTTATTTATCTTCTCACCTCGCAAAAAACGGGCAGCCCAAACAACAGCTATACCATCCGGCAACAAATAATCACTGCCAATCAAAGCCTTGCGGAATAAGGGATCTTTATCAGCCATTACCCACGAATAGGCATTGATTGTATTCACGGTTATCCGCCCTTCCGGTATCCGGTCAAACACGTAATCCGCGGCAATCGTATAATCAGACAAACGCACCTCTCTCATGATCCTTAATACAGACTTTTATACAGTTCCTCTATCTGTCCATTAATATAATCCAAACTAAACAAACCGCCCGCCAATTTCAATGACTCACCCGACAACCGATGTCGCAAATCCGGATCAGCCAAGGCTTGCTCCAACCGCTCAGCCAAGCCCTCCACATCACCCGGCTCAAAGAACAAGACATTCTCACCTGTCCGTAAGACATCAGGCAAACCACCTACCGGAGTAGAGATCACCGGCAAGCCATAAGCCCAGGCATCAAGCACAGCCATCGGAAAACCTTCCGCATGACTCGTTAAACAAAACAATGAAGCATTCCTGAACAAACGATCCTTCTCATCGCCTCTTACCCAGCCCGGGAACCGGACAATTTTGTCCACGCCCTCCTCATGGGCTACCCCACGAGCCTTCTCCATTTCTCCATTTCCCGCAATTGTCAATCGCCAATCCGGAAAACGACTAGCCACCTTGGCAAAGGCCCGGATCAAAGTCGTGTAATCCTTGTTCGCGTTTAAAGTCCCGGCGAAGATAATCTCCTTTTGAACATCCGAATAAGAAGCCGGTCTTGAAAGGATCGGACATGGATTATATATTACATATACCTTATCTTTTATTCCAAATAAGGTTTCCAGTTTTTCCTGAATCGACCGAGATAACACAATGATCGCGTCCGCCTCCCGGAAAAGTTCCACATAAGCGGCATTTCCCCGGTTTTCTTCCAACTGATTACCTATATGCAAATGAACCACCACCTTCTTTCCCTTAGCCTTAGCGACACGCAAAAAAGGAAGCTTCCGGCGAACAGAAGGCAATTCACTCGTATGAATATGAATAATATCGTAACGGGATACGATCATCAGATAACGGGCAAAGGCCCGAGCAGCATACCATAACTTCATGCCCTTGCTCTTATCGATATGTGTCTCCAGCCAATCAACCTGATGGGCTTTCCAAAAATCACATTTCGTATAGGCATTAACGACAGCGGTCACACCACCTCGAGTCTTATGGGATGTCGCCAGCATCAATACTCGCTTATTCTCCATCTCTCTGTCTCTTTAGATCTTCTTCACTGAAACGTTGTTCCTCACCATACAATCGGCGCTCATGCTCAAGGGTTGTCGGAATATCCCAACGATACTTCAATACCTTAGCCGGCACTCCGCCTACGATCGCATAAGGAGGCACATCCTTTATAACCAAAGCGCCTGCGGCTACAACCGCTCCTCGTCCGACTGTCACCCCTTTCAGGATTGTCGCGTTAGAGCCGACCCAAACATCATCCTCTATGTGCACGTCCAAATCATCTCCAGGCTTCTTATCCAGGACATCATAAATAAAACGACCGACATCCGTAACCCGATGGTCCCCACCGATAATGGTCACTCGAGGGCCAAACAAAACCTTATTCCCGATATAAACCTTACTTTCCGTTGCCAATATAATCGCATGAGGACCCAAATAGACATCATCCCCAATGGAAACATTCTTATAGGTAATCAACGAGGACAAGGCGGCAAAACGCACATGTTTGCCACATCGAGCCATCAGACGCTTATAAAAGAAAGAGACAAACCGATTGGTTGTCCCTCTCACAAGATAACTGAGTTTATAAATGCACCACGCGAACAGCCTTATCATTTTCTTTATCTTTCGCTTTTCTGCCTCAAGAACTCATCCTTCAAGGCAATATACATCTGCTTACAACATAAGAAACCTACAGGTATGATAATCGTCAGAAGCATCATGGCTAAAGCGGCATACAACTTACGTGGTCCGATCGGACGGCTCTTCACATAAGCGTCGTCGAGCACCTTGGCTTTCTCGTTCATCTTACCCAATACCAAGGCTGTCTCCTCACGCTTTTGCAACAACAGCAAATAAACGCCCTGCGTAATCTCCTGATCCCGTTTCAGCTCCACATACTGGCGTTCCGCTACGGGATAAGAACCCATCTTGTCATAAATCATGGCAACCTTGCTCCTTATGTCTTTCAAGGAAGCCTGCAAGCCTTCTTGCGTATTGGTGATCGTCTTGATCACGCTCACACGAAGCTGGTCAGCCTGTTTCGATAATGTTCCAACCAACGGGTTATTGATACTTGAGTTCTTAATCACCCGGCTGCGTTCCAACAGGATCGTATTATAATCCGACAAGGGATTTCCCTCACCACCGGCATCGAGAGTCAACAACATTGGTACCATCGCATAACGATTGGCCGTATCCTTCACGAAGGCAGCCATCAGGTCTACGACATTCGCCTGACCCTCCAGCTCAATCATCTTCGTCTGTAAGTCCTTCATCTGCTCCACATAGAACTGCACGTCGTGCTCACCATCCATCAGCTGCACCTTTGTCTTGTAAGCCTCGATCTTATCCTCTATTGTGGCCAACTCACGCAACAAGTTCTCGATACGTCCATCAAGGAAAGCCAATGTCTTAGTCGCCTCCGACTTCTGATAGCTCAACGCCTCCTCATTATAATAACGTATCAAAGTGTTTAACATATCCTTTCCTCTTGCTCGCTCATAGTCGGTACAGCCCAACTCAATGACGTTGGCCGTTTTTGAGCTCTCCTCAATCAGGAACTCATCCGCCAGATCCTCGGCAACAAAGCTAGCGGGGCGGTAAGTGATTTCCATCTTTGCCTCTTTCAAATCCTCATGACCCGGAGCCAATGCCAAACGGAACTTTCCAACAGGCAATTCAATCGTAGCGGGCAACTCAGACAAGTCAAAGGTCTTCTTATCCATCGTCATCGCCTCCGCCGTCACATGACAACGGCCACCCGACAACTTAACCACAAAATCCACGTCCTGATCCAAAGTCGCGTTGGTCAACGAATCCGCTGTCATCTTGAACAGAGTCTCGTTACCATACAAACGATAACCAAAAGTCCATGGTTCACAATACTCCACATTAATACCTAAATCCAAAACCATCGACCGGATCAGCTTATTGGAAGTGAACATCGACAACTCATCCTCAATGTTGACAGCGCCTCCACCAACGCCACCCAAACCGAACGACTTCATCAGGCCAGCGGCTTCACCCAGTCCGAAGCTACCGCCACCCAAATCCTTATCTTCCTGGATCTTTACCCGGGCATTGATCTCATAAGTTCTTGGATAATAAACCAAATAGAGCACCGCCGGGATTATGGAAAAGAGGAACGCCCCCAAGAAGAGCTTCCAATGCAACAGGTATTTCACGATGACAGTCTTCAGTCCGATCGTTTCCGTATCTTTCATTTCTTCCATCTTGTTCTATTTTATTTGGTTGCGGTCACAATTGACATAGCTACCGTCGAGATCACCGATACGGCAGTCAACACGGTCGAGATAATTGTCACATTATAAGACTGGGCCTGGCTATATCGTGAGTTACGCTTCTTTGCCTTATTAGGCTCCACATAAACCACATCGTTCTGGCGCAGGTAATAGAAAGGCGACGTAAAGATATCAGGCTTTGTCAAATCCATACGGGCAAACTCTTTCTCTCCATTATTATCACGGATAACCAACACGTTCGTGCGGTTGGCGTTAATCGTCAAGTCTCCCGCCTGACCAATCGCATCGAGAATAGAGATCCTGTCATTCTTCACAGAGATCGCTCCCGGTTTAGAGACCTCACCGACCAGAGTTACCTTATAGTTCACGATCTGAACATTGACCAATGCGTCGCTCACATAGTGAGAGATCTTCTCTTGCAACATATTGCTTATTTCCATCTTCGTCAACCCCGCGACATGCACCTTGCCCAACACCGGGAAATTGATGTTACCCTCCTTGTCTACCAAATAGGTCTGAAGCTGGGTTGACGAGACCGTACTCGTCTCTCCCTGTGCCGCATAAGCATACACCGGCGGATTAAAAGGAGTTACGACAGTCGGATCCCATGCGGTAACCGTAATGGTCAACAGATCGTCAGGAACAATCCGTGTCGTATAAGTTTGGTTCATCATCTCTACCTGCTCTGGAGTCAAGGAATCTATTCCTTGAAAATAGGTCACATCCTTAGGCACGCCGCACGAGCCCATCACGAGAACGAGCGACGCGGTCGCTACGAATAATTTTAATCTATTCATGATCTCTGTTATAATAAAACGCGAATATAAGACATTTACGGGAGACAATAAATGGTATCTCCCATAAATAGGCACATTTATAACGACGCGATTTATCAAATATTGCTGCATGGAAGCAATATTTATTTGCGTATCTTTGCGGAAAATAAAGAGACATGACTTATGATTGACGTAGGTAAATTCAACACGCTCGAGATCGTTAAGATCCTGAGTTTCGGTGCTTATCTGGATGGAGGCAACGGCAAGGAGATCTTGTTGCCCACACGTTATGTTCCTAACGATGCTAAGGTCGGTTCCAAAGTAGATGCTTTCATCTATCATGACAACGAGGGCCGCCTCATCGCCACTACCCAACGCCCACACGCCATCGTGGGCGAGTTTAAGCTCATGCGGGTCCGGACAGTCAGCCAGGCGGGCGCTTTTGTCGAATGGGGTATCATGAAAGATCTCTTCGTTCCCTTCAAGGAACAGAAAAGCACAATGCAGGAAGGACGTTGGTATCTCATCTATGTCAAGCTTGACCATGTCAGCGGACGAGTCATGGGATCGGCCAAGATCGAGAAGTTCCTGGACAACGTACCACCTAAATATGAGCATAATGAGGAAGTTAACCTGATTGTGGCCGACGAGACAGATTTAGGTTATCGAGTCATCATCAACAATACCCATACCGGATTGCTCTATCGTAACGAAGTCTTCCAACCCTTGCGAAAAGGCGAAGAACTTAAAGGATACATCAAAGCGGTGCGCGACGACGAGAAGATCGATGTCAGCCTGGCCCCAAGCGGTTATCAACAAAAAGTGGGCGGCATTTCCGATCTTATCCTCTCTAAACTTGAGGAATCACATGGCTTTATCCCCGTACACGATAAAAGCGATCCTGAGCTAATCCATGAATGGTTCCATTGCAGTAAAAAGGCCTTTAAACAAGCGGTCGGCGCGCTCTACAAACGACAAGCCATCCAGCTCGAGCCTAATGGGATCCGCCTCATCAACGAAGATTGAGCCTGACGCTTCAGACTGATTATCAAATAAGACAATTTATACAGAAGAGGCGCGTCTCCTTAATAAAAGTGAGACGCGCCTCTTTCCATATCGCTTCTAATCTCATAAAGACCAAAGGTCTCCTTAATACAACAACCGGTCTATCTCACCCAGCAAAGCCTCCCGCTCCAAGGAAAAGGTCGAGTCGTTCGCCTGGACATAACACAGCATCTCTCCTGCCCTCCGGAGCGCCGGTACCCGATTGTCGGGATCCAGATAACTGGCCTCAATAAGCGTCTTGGCAAGCAATTCCATCCGATAGAGCCCAGCGCCATCCTCGCGATTCAGGCGATCAAGCAAATCCTCAAGTGAGGTCGTCATCAGAGCCTCCTGATCGACACCCAACGTGCGATAAACGGTCGTTACCAATTCAAGGTTCTTATCCGCTCCATCATTTCCCTCACGGTTGGTCACCATCTGGGCGATCATCTTACCCAGCTCCTCAATCTGGATCATGATCAAATCCCGTTTCAACATAAGTATCTACCTGTTTTAAGATTACTCAATCGTGACACGCTCGATGCGGATATCTTTCGTCGGACGGTCGTACTTGTCCTTCGGCTGGCCAGCAATATTATCCAAGACATCAAAGCCTTCGGTCAACTCACCAAAAATGGTATAAACGCCATCCAAGTGGTGGCAACCTCCAACTGTCGTATAGGCTTTACGCTGCTCGTCCGTGAAGATCAGGTGACCGGGCGTAGCGAGAATCACGGAATCAATCTTCTCATTAATCTCCCGCATCCGTTTCAGGTACTCACGCCGATTGCTCATCTTAACCATCTGAAGCTCGGCCCGGACAGGCGCGTAAAACTCCTTTAAGGCCTTTTGCCGGGCGGCATAGTTCTGCGTACGTTCCAAGGTATCCAGCTCTCCTCCCCTGTAGACTTTACCTTGGACGATGAAGAACTGCGACATATCCGACTTCTTCTCCGGATTGATGTCGTCGGCGTGACGGATGCGCGGCACGCTGATCGTATGCGGCCCGACTCCCTTGGCCGCTTCGAGGTGTTCGGCATGCATCAGCAGCCCGACGAAGTCGTAGCGGTAGAGGTTCAGCCCGAAGAGGACGCCGCAGCCGACGAGTCGGGCGCGCCTCCTTGAATCATAAATTCCTTGATAACACGGGTAAAGAGAGTTCCATCAAAATCGCCTCGTTTCGCCCGCTCGATAAAGGTCCGGGTATGGTTGGGCACATCATTGTAAAGAATGGCTTTCATCGTGCCAACATTGGTCTGGATCGTCACATGGGTCGTATCGCCTCCCTGGGCAAACAACGCGAAACTGAGCGCCAGACCGGACAGGATACATTTGATCTTTCTCATACTGATATCTTAATATTTTAGGTTGATTGTCTACATTATATATAATATCAAGCCTGGTTGGCCAACCGGGCAGTCATGCAGGCGACCAAAGCCGCTGTCTCTGTCCGCAAACGACTATCGCCTAACGAGATCGGCTCAAATCCATTATCCAGGGCCATTTGGATCTCCTCCGGGCTGAAATCGCCTTCCGGACCAATCAGGATCAAGGCATTCTCGCCCGGTCCCAAAAGCGACTTGAGTGACCGCTTCTCACCATCCTCACAGTGGGCGATAAACTTACGCCCCTCGAAAGGCTGCCGCACGAATGTCTTGAAAGGTGTCATCTCACCCAACTGAGGCAATCGCGCCTTTTGGGATTGCTTCATGGCACTCACCAATATCTTCTCGATCCGGGCAGTCTTGATCTCCCGACGCTCAGAGAACTGGCAACAAAGGAAGGTAATGGCATCGATACCGATCTCCGTCGCTTTCTCCGCAAACCATTCCATCCGGTCCATATTCTTGGTTGGTGCCACGGCGATATGCAAGTAGGCCGGCCATAAGGGAGCTGGCGACCAGCTTTTCAAAATCTCCACCTCACAATGCTTGGGATGGGCACGACGGATCACCGCCTGATGAAACTCTCCTTTTCCATCGGCTACCAGGATCTCGTCGCCCTCCGACAAACGAAGTACACGAACGCAATGGCCCGCCTCCTCTTCCGGCAACTCTGGATTGATCCGGATATCCGGTGCGTAAAATATCTGCATATTATCTTATTCTATATTCGTTATTAATCCCTAATCTTATCCAATGATCATACCAATGATCGTAGCGGACAGAAGCGAGACAAGCGCTCCTCCGATCAAGGAGCGTATACCCATCCGCGAGATCACCTCCCGCTTCTCGGGCGCCAGGACTCCCAAGCCACCGAGAATAATTCCGATCGAGCCGATATTGGCGAACCCACAAAGGATATAGGTCGACATCAATACCGACTTCTCATAGGTAAACAAACCGGCCTCACGCCATTCTTGCATCTGGAAATAGCCAACAAACTCATTGAGGATCGTCTTTTGTCCAAACAGGGAACCCACCAGAAACATATCATCTGACGGGACACCCAATAACCACATGAACGGTGCCGTCACCGCCCCCACCAGAAATTGGAACGTCAGGCCTTCCGACTTGCCATTCGTCATCTCCACAATCCAGTCGTTTATTCCCAGCCAGGAACCGACCAGATCCTTCAGGAAATAATTGGCCATCGCCACCAGCGAGACAAAAACCAGAAGCATGGCAGCGATATTGGTCATCAACTTAACACCTGTGCCCGTACCGTTAGCGATCGCTTCCAGGAAATTACTCACACGTCCCTCTCTCTCCGGACCCATCGGGCGATCAATAACCGGCTCTGTCTGCGGACAAAGCATCTTGGCGATCACGATAGCGCCGGGAACAGCCATGATAGAGGCCGACAGCAGATGCTTGGCGAAAACAACCCGCGAGGCGGGATCGTCGGCGGCCAACATGCCAATATAGGTTCCCATAACACTGCCCGATATCGTACCCATGCCAGCGACCATTACCAGGAATATCTCCGAGCGATTCATGGTGGGCAAATAGTTCTTGATCAGGACTGGAGCCTCGGTCATGCCCATAAAGACATTGCCGGTCGTAACCAATCCCTCCGCGCCCGAGATCTTGACAAACTTACGCAAGAGCCAGGCGAACGCTCCAACAACCCGCTGGATAACGCCCCAATAATACAACAAAGAGATTAAGGCCGAGAAGAAAATGACAATCGGCAACGAATGAATCAGGAAGCTGAAACCGTTCGCTTTCGAGGCATAAGGCCCCAGCAGGAAAGTCAATCCCGCCGAAGTAAAATCCATGAGCTTGACAAACACACGGCCACATCCCTCCAAAAGGGCACTGAAAGCCGGCACATACATGATCGCCACGGCAAACAGCAACTGCAACAGCAAACCAATCCCCACCAACTTGAAATCCACCCGACGGCGGTTCTCACTCAACAGGTAAGAGAGGAGCAACAAGAAAAGGATCCCAATCACTCCCCGTACAAGAGAAACGAAACTGAGGCTGATTCCATCCATAGGTTATTTCTCTTGTTGTTTTCGTCGCGACAGCTCCTCCTTATAGATCTTCGCGAACTCATAGTTCTCTTGCTGGATCGCCTGTTCCAAACGAGCCTCCAGGTCCGCCACGTCTCTCGACTGGAGCCATTTTTGCAAAAGCGCCTCATCCTTAATATCCTCCGGCTCCATACTCTCCAACGAGTCGTCCGGATTCATCTCCTCCTCAAAGAGTTGTTCATCCTCAATCACGACGCTGCATTCCTCCAAAATCTCATCCGAGATGTAGATATCGCAGGGGACACGTAAGGCGATCGCGATAGCGTCTGAGGTCCTCGAATCAATCTTAACCGTCTGCTCGCCATTGAAGAAGGTCAGCTCCGAATAAAACACGCCATCCTCGAACTTATAGATGAAAACTTCCAGCAATTCGATGTTGAACGCATGAGAGAAAGAGATAAACAAATCGTGCGTAAGCGGACGGGGTGGCATCAGGTGCTCCAAGGCGATCGCGATGGATTGTGCCTCAGCGGTTCCCACAATAATCGGAACTCTTCTTGGCCCGTTCTCCTCCGCCAATATCAAGGCATAAGCTCCTGATTGGATCTGGCTGCTGGTTAAGCCCTGGACCCGCAATTTTATTCTATTACTCACAAGATATCAATTTATATAAATGTTGACAGATACTCGTTGGGCCAAACAACCTTTTAGCCCGTCACAAACTTACTAAAAAACGATGAACTATCATAAGGGCACGCCGAAAAACATACGGTCGCCGCCGGCATGCCCTCATGGTCTTTATCGATTCCCTATACTTATTTCGCCGGTCTCTGGAAATCAGAGGACTCCGTCCATTGGGGCATCTCGTCATCGTTCGCTACGGCCAGACCGATCGCGAACATCAGGTTCAAATCCTCCATAGCGCCGTCGAAATCCCACCAAGACTCATCATACTCATCATTCGGCTGGTGATAGCGGTAGACTTTCGGTTTCGCCTCATGACGGGCCTTGTCCACATAGTCGCGACCCCCACCGACCAGGATGGCCGGTACGCCCTTCTTCACGAAATTGAAGTGGTCCGAACGAAAATAGGAACCGGCCGGATCTTCCGTACGTACTTTGACTACTCGCCCCTGAG
>ERZ779737.1691-NODE-1691-length-16458-cov-2.258794_pt1 | contig 16458 bp, 17 predicted proteins | sample MGYA00511889_ERZ779737 | MGnify/ENA primary metagenome ERZ779737 (study PRJEB29588, sample SAMEA2163575) | human gut metagenome | biome: human gut; feature: human-associated habitat; material: faeces | place: Denmark | collected 2008/2010 ...
ATTGCATAAGGCTTTAATAAATTAATTGCAAAATCTTTTGTATCTTCAACTACTTTGCTAACAGCAAGTTTTGCTTCTTCTAAATCAATGATATTATCTATATATTCTTTTTCTGAATTATAGTAATTGGTAATCATTTCCTTTAATGAATCATTAGAAACACTATTCATACTTGGAACAACTAATTCATCTAATTTTGAATGAGCTGCAGATTTATATAATCTCAATTCAACATTCTCACTTGTAGAACTGCTTGAAAAAGCACTTGAATTAGAAGTAACTTGATTTGATGAAGAGGACGATGAACTACTTGAACTTACTTGTGATATTACTGACGATGACGAAGAAGTAGTATTTGAAGACGAGTTATTCCCACAAGAAGCTAAACCAATTAAAGTTGTAATGCTTAAAAATGTAGCGACAAATTTTCTTTTTTTCATAATTTTACCATTCCTTTTTTAAAATATTAATCTAATCAACTTTTTATAAAACTCAAACTTTTATTTACTTTTTATTCTTCTTCCTCCGTTACTATTCCTTTCAAATTTCTTCTAAGCGCAAATGGATAAACAAAGATACTTAACACCATCGCAATAACTGTAGCTAACGAAATACTTAATATTGCTAAAACCATACCTAATATCCAAAATATAACTTTCATGGCAATTAAGAAAGCAAATCCATCTAGACTAAACTCAAAAATTATTCCTGGTAGTTTAACAAATCCCCATGAAGCTATTTCTGCCCACATCTCTGTAATAAATGTATTGTTTAAAATCATTACTGCTAAGAAAAAATACGATAAGAATGCTGTAATTAAGAAACTTATTCCTAAAATTTGAAAACCGCCAGAAAATGAAATGATGGAAAATGTTAAAAATAGTGCAAAGCATAATCCAGGCCAAATAAATGAATGAATTCTTCTTTTCTTCAGTTTCTTTTCTTGTTCCTGCTTTTTTCTTTCATTTTCTTCTTTTTCTTTTTGCAATCTAATCTCATTGCATTCTTTGCATAAGATTTTCTGTCTTCTTTCTCTATGTCTAGTTTTCCCGTGCTTTATAAGAACAGTTTCTTCAACTCTATTAATTTCTGCTCCATCATATATAGGTTTATTGCAACATTCACAAACAGCTAATACAGGTTTAGATTCTTGAACCACTACCTTTTCAACTACTTTTGTATCATATTCCAGAGTTTCACTTTTATCCTTTCGTTCAATTCCGAATAATTCATCAGTAGAACAATCGAATATTTTACAAATCTCTTTAAGAGTATCTATCGATGGTTCTACACCTTCATTTTCCCATCTAGAAACAGCTTGATAAGTAACATGTAATTTATCAGCTAAATCTTTTTGAGTTAGTCCTGCTTTATTTCTTAATTCTTTAATTTTCAGTCCAATACCCATAATTTACTACCTCCACAACTCACTTGTATTTTATCATTCATATTTGTAAGAAAAAATAACTAATGGTTGAATAGCTCAATTGTTTGTTGAGTTCAACAAAAATTCGACAAAAAAGTCCTTTTTTCTTATAAAAGCAACATATTTATCGATTAAAAAAGCGCTGTTATCAGCGCTTGAATTTTTCCTTATATCTTTCAATATTATTAGCAATGATTCTTTTAGCTTTGATATTGTTTTCAACTGAAGTAACTATCGTCTGTTTTCCTTCTAGTGTTTTATAGACTTGAAAGAAATGCTTAATTTCATCAAATACATGTTGAGGAAGTTCAAATATATCTTTATAACAACTATAGAAAGGATCATGAGAACAGACCGAAATAATCTTTTCATCAACAAATCCTTGGTCAAGCATTCTAACAACTCCAATTGGAATTGCTTCAACCATAGTAAGAGGCAAAATCTGCTCTGTACATAAAACCAAAACATCCAATGGATCATTGTCTTCGGCATATGTTAAAGGGATAAAACCATAATTAGCTGGATAATGGGTTGAAGTATATAAAATTCTATCTAATCTCAATAAACCAGTTTCTTTATCTAGTTCATATTTATTTTTAGAACCGCTAGGAATTTCTATAATTGCGATAAATTTTTCTGGAGTGATTCTTTTTTGGTCGATATCATGCCATATATTCATATTAATATTCCCATTTTATATTTTCTTTAACTCTTGTGAATGAAGTAGATTTCTCTATCGCTTCAGCAATGATATCCGCAGCTTTAATATGGGTTACTACAGAATTATGGCCATTAGCTCCTTCAGGGTCACCATCTTCCCCAACTTTCGGCATCACAACCACCTTAACTTGTTTTCTTTTCGAATAATCATTGATAACAGTTGAAGCTTCAGTTCCATTATTGGAGCCAGTATGAACCCAATATATAAATGTGTTCGGATAAAGTGAATGGATATTTGTTAATGTATTTAAAACAGCTGTTCTAAATTCTTTTTTCGCTGCGCTTTGATCTTTTAAATTGCTGATGTGGCTAGTCCAGTCGTTTCCGCCAATATTGACAATTACAACATCAGGAAGAAAATTTTGATGATTCCATTTCTCTTCTATAACATTGCAGTTTTTATCAAGTCCAACATATTCATAAGCTTTTTGTAAATTTGTCGGTTGATGTCCCCATACTAGGCCCATTCCGGAATTAGAAACAAATTCCGTTTCTGCATCAAACATCCTGGCAGTTAAATATCCGAAAGCATGAAGTGAAGAAGAATTCTTCGTTGTTCTTTTTTCGCCTTTTTGACCTAATGCTCCATGTCCTGATATACCGCTAGCTCCTAATATTTGAAATTTTAATTTAGTATTATCGATATTATATTTATCGAAATAACCATCAGTTTTTATCTGTTGAATTGAAGTCAAGCCATCATAAGGTTCACTGCGTTTTAAAAGTTTTACTTTATGTTTTCCATATTCTAAGTCTTTAGCCAGTTGTACTTTTTCATTTGCTGTTTCAATTGTAAAAACCAATTCTTCTCCTAAATCTTGATCATCGACAAAAGCGGAAAAATATGGCCTTCTATCTTGAACATTATAATTTTCGGCAAAGATAGTTGCACTTAAAGAAGTTCCATAAAATTCAATTTCAAAACCTGTAGCCGTATAATAGAAATTCATCCTCTCTTGTTTATCATCATAAAGTGTTCTACCAATCCAATGAACATAATCTGATTGTAAGTTTTCTTTTTCTAGTAAATTTATTTTTTCAATGCTTGAAGAGCTAGATGAAGAAATAAATGAAGATGATGAACTTGTATTATTTACTGCACAACTAGAAAGTAAAGAACATGTTAGAAAAGCTAAACAAAATATTCTTTTTCTATTCATTTTTATTTTCTTGAAACGCCATTATCTCGAGCAGCTTTGGCAACAGCTTCTGCTACTTTTTTATGAACATTTTCATCAAAGGCTAATGGAATGATATAGTCAGGTCTTAATTCATTTTCAGGGATTGAATTTGCAATAGCCCTGGAAGCAGCTATCATCATTTCTTTTGTGATATCTTTAGCACAGACATCTAATGCTCCTCTGAATATTCCTGGGAAAACTAAGACATTGTTGATCTGATTTGGATATTTGCTTGATCCAGTGCCGATAATATAAGCTCCAGCTTCTAAAGCGTCATCATGAGATATTTCTGGAACTGGGTTAGCAAGTGGGAAAACTATAGCTTTATCAGCCATCGATCTTATCATATCTTTAGATACGATATTCGGTGCTGAACAGCCAACGAATATATCAGCTCCTACTAAGGCATCTTTAAGTAGACCTTTGATATGATCTGGGTTAGAGATTTTCAATAATTTTTCCTGTTCAGAATTCAATCCTTCTTGACCTTCTTCTAAGACTCCATGTCTATCGCAGAATATAACGTTTTTAGCTCCTAAATCCATGAGATATCGGCCGATAGAAATTCCGGCAGCACCTGAACCATTGATGACAATTTTTACTTTATCGATTTCTTTCTTAGCTACTTTTAAAGCATTGATTATGGCAGCACCGGTGATGATTGCTGTACCATGTTGATCATCATGAAATACTGGAATATCGCAGATCTCTTTCAATCTTCTTTCAATTTCAAAGCAGCGTGGAGCTGAAATATCTTCAAGATTTATTCCACCAAATGATCCGGAGATTAAATATATAGTTCTGATGATTTCTTCAGTATCTTTGGTTCGAAGGCAAATTGGATAGGCATCAACATTGCCAAAAGCTTTAAATAAAGCTGATTTACCTTCCATTACTGGCATTCCAGCTTCTGGACCAATATCGCCTAGTCCTAATACTGCTGTACCATCGGTAATAACAGCAACAGTATTCCATCTTCTGGTCAAAGAAAAACTTTTTTCATAATCTTTTTGAATCTCTAGACAAGGACGAGAAACACCAGGAGTATAAGCGAGCATCAAAGCCTCTTTGCTTGAAACATCAACACGAACTTTGGTTTCAATTTTTCCCTTCCATTCTTCATGTTTTTTTAATGATTCTTCATAAATATCTGACATGATTAATTCTCCTTAAAATGGTAAATAGCAAACACTATTTGTAAGCATCATCATGATAAATAACATCGAACTGACAATCGGACCAAGATAGATTTTTCCAGTTCTATTGAAAAAATAACGATTGAAAATAGGTAAGATAAACATCATTGGAATAACTCCAAAAAGGATATTGCAATATAACCAGTTTATAGTCCAATAAACTTGGCCGGTAGCTGCGAAAACACTATATTGAATGACCATGATTAACAATAATCCAATTGAATTAGCAACGCAGGCAAGAAGAGTTGATTGCCATTCTTTCCAACCATCTAATCTCATCGATAAATTAACACGGACCGAATTAGAAATATAGAATATGAGGAAGAAAGGAACATACATCAAAAGCAATATAAACATCTTATTATTTATAACTGGTCTTGCGGAAACAAATAAGAAACGATAATCTAAATGGAAAAATGTATATAAGAACATATCCAAGGAATAATAAGAAGCAAATAAGATAACTGCTAATAATATCGTCTTTCCTAAATCGCTCCATTTGATTTTAAATGGTGTTAAATTCTCTTGCTTTTTAAATAAATATTTATTGATAAAGTATCCAGCAAAGAACAAGATAAATCCAACAGTACCTGATAATACTGCCCATGTCATAACACCATTATTCATTCTTTCAGGGAAAAACCAAGTCTGCATACCCTGTTGAGCCTTACTGAATAAAGTCTTTGACCATTCACAAGCAGGAATGAATAAGAAGCAGGCAGCAAACACCATTTTATTCACCAGAAAAAACAATCAAATATATATTACTGAAAATACGAAATTCTTCTACAAGCTTATTAAACCGCTCATTGAAAACTATCAAAATGTCGAAGAAAAACTCAAAGAATACACCAATAAAAATATAACCTTAGCTTTAGGTATGCCACCGATGCTCGTCACTTTTCTATTCCCTTCAATATTGAATTCATTTTCTAATAAGAATAAAGGATTCAATTTCAAAATCAAGGAATTCGGAAGTTTCGCCAACCAAAAAGCTGTTTTAAATGGAGAAATCGATATCGCCTTCACCGTCATTTACGAAGGAAAAATCGATTCGAATTTAGAATATATAAAACTCGGTACCACCGAACTTCTTTTTGCAGTAAATAAAAAGAATCCTTTAGCTAAAAAGGAAAATATAACTTTAAAAGAGCTGGAAAATTATCCGATAATCTTGATGAAAGAAGATTCTTTGCAATATCAGCTGGTAAACCAAATGTTCAACAAAGAAAATATTAATCCGGATATAGTTTTGACTTCTAATCAGTTATATATAATTAAAGAACTTCTCAGCAATGAACGAAATAACTATGGTGCTTTTATCTTTAAGATGTTGATCAAAGAAAATGATGATATCATCGGTATCAGTCTTGATAAAAAAATTATGTTAGATGTTATCATCTGCTATAAAAAAGGAACAAATCTTTCTGCTAAAACTAAAAGATTTATAAATTTTGTCAAAAACAATGTCTCTTTATAAATATTAATTTTAATATTTAGGTTTCCTTGTAATTTCTTCATATATTTCCTATCATTTAATTGAGGATATTTTAAATGAACAAAGCTATATTTTTATCAGATTTTAATCAAAATTCTACACCACGAGATCCATTTGTTTTCTATCATGATGGATACTTCTATCATCTTTTCGCTATGAATGATGCTCTTTATTTAAGAAGAGCTGCAGAACTAGAGGATTTAAAAGATGCTAAATCAAAAATGGTCTACCACGATGATAAATTCCATGAAGTTTGGGCACCTGAATTACATATAATCAACAACAAATGTTATATCTATGTCGCCATGGATGATGGAGATAACTATAACCACCGCATGTATGTCTTAGAAAATAACTCCGATGATCCAATGGTTCCTTATGTTCTCCATGGACAAATAAAGGAAAAAAATGAACGTTGGGCTATCGATGGTTCTATTTTATACCACGGTGGAAAGATGTACTTCACATGGTCCGGCTGGGAAGGCTTAGAAAACGTTTGCCAAAACATCTATATACAAGAAATGTCTGATCCTTTCACCTTAATAGGAGAAAGAACCATGATTTCTACTCCTGAATACGAATGGGAAAAGCGTGGCTGTGAAGGTGGAAATAACCGTCCATATATCAACGAAGGACCATTTGCTATCTATGGCAAAAATAAACTCCATATAGTCTACAGCGGATCTGGAAGCTGGTCCGATGATTATTGTTTAGGAGTTATCACTTTCGAAGGTGGAGATATTCTCGATAAAAACAATTGGAAAAAACATCCAAGCCCAATTCTTTCCAGAACTGAAACTGCCTTAGGACCAGGACATGCATCATTTTTTGAAGATCCAAGAAATGGTAAAAAATATTTCACCTACCATCTATTCGATACTGATGCCAAAAATGGATGGCAAGGAACTCATGCCATGATTCAGGAATATGAAATGGTCGATGATTTCCCTGTTCTTCCAAAACCTGTCAATCATTTTATCGATAAATAAAAATTGCACCACTTCGGTGCATTTTTTATATGAAAAAAGAAAGGTCAAAAGACCTTTCAAGTTTTCAAATTTTATTCAGCTTTAGATTTTTTTTAAGTTTAAAGAATTAATATCTTCTAAGCCTTTTTTCTTGAATATAATAGCTGATGTCATAAATAAAGCTTGACCAACTGTGTTGACAATCTCTTTAATCCAATCTGATAAATCAGGCTTGGTTGATAAATAGCCCATTCCAAGAGTGAAAACAAAAGATATTGCTATGAAAATTATAATGAAATAATTTTTTGTCTTTATAGCAATATATACTAAAGAGGCATCCATTACTAAAACACCTAAGACCATCAAGACAACAAAGATCATGGTTCCATCAAATTCTTTGACTGATTCACTTAAAAATGGAAGAGCTAAAATTGGAAGAGGGATAAAACTATAGGCTGCATGTTTTTCCTGTGGATAAGATAACATAGCAACAAGACCCGCAGCGGCTAAAACAAAGCCGATGGTTTGCATTGGAAAGAAGCATTTGTTGAGAATAGTAAAATCACAAGCTCTAGATTCTAATAAAATTTTATAAGTCGCTTTAAAAACTCCCGCAACAAAAGTAAAAATAGTTCCGGCCGAGAATAAGGCAAAAGCCCCTTTACTCATCTTGTTATAAAGCATTCTTTGATAATATATTCCCCCTACTAAAAATAGGACAACAGGAAATAGATCGAAGATTGCCATGAAAATTCCGCTTATATTCATTTCTTAATCTCCTTTTTTACTTTTCTATCTATGTGATAAATTGGAAGAAGAGGAATTAAAATTGGAGTATGGTCGGCATATTGGCGATATTCTGGCATTGCACCATATCTTTTCTCTTGTCTTCTCTCAAGTCTTTGTGCTGAGTTAAACATGACATAGACAATGCAGACATAACCAACAGAAGCCATTATCCATTGACCAGCGCCACTAAATGTTTGAACACCGCTGATAAATACTCCTGTCCAGAAGACTATTTCGCCGAAATAATTTGGACAGCGGCACATTTTATATAAATTTTTAGTCGCTACCATATTTGGTTCAATCTTTTTTTGTTTGGTCTTTTGTGCATCAGCGATAGTTTCAAGAAGCAAGCCAATAATAATGATAACTACACCAACAATCGGAGCGATTAATCCCATCCAATTGACTGTAGCAAAGTTATCAAATCTCAATAAAGCGACATTTTGATAAATTGAATTTTCAGCTCTATAGAATATAGGACAAGTCTCAGCAAAATAAAGTACGGTAACAGAAATCCAAATGACAAACTTTATAGCTAAAGGCATTTTCTTTTCACCTTCTTTGGTTGCTTCTTTGAGTACCTTGCGGTAGGAGGCATTTTTAATTTCTCTAGCTAATAAGAACCCTGATAGTCTTACACCATAGATGATGAATAAAATGGTAAATAATATACCAAATATATCCCAGGTATCGTGCATAAAACTTACTACTTGATAAGCAATACCTAAACCGATTACTGAAAATCCATAACCGACTGATAAGAAGTAAACAAATTTTTTAAAACCTATTGCACAGCAAATTGCTGATACCAATAAGAAAATACATGTTAAAGGCCAAAAGTACATTTACTTATTTCCTTTCACAAAACTATCTTTTATATATTGTTTAAAAGATTTTTCTCCATACATGGTATCACCGACCATATCATGAGTTAATGTGAATTTAGAAAAGCGTATAACAGCCCATTTACCATTTTTCTTATTCTTTGGAAGGTTAGCTAAAACTGTAAATAACCAAGCTGGAGCGGAACTGATTTTTCCTTTAACTCCTGCCGCTTCAAAACACATTTCTGCTATTTGACGATAAGTATAAACTTCTTTACCACCGACATTATAAAGCTTATTTTCATCTAACATAGATTTGACGATGAATTCTGCAAAATCTGTGGTATCAATGACATTGGCAGAGGCATCTTTTTTTCCTAATAAAGATACTTTTCCACTTTCTATCATCGGTCTAAAGACTTTGACAATATCATAGAAATATCCTGTTGGTCTATGAATAACATAGGTTATACCGCTTTTTTTCAATTCTTCTTCGAATAAGAATTTAGCATGAACCATTGGAACATCTTCCGCTTCATCCGCTCTAATAACTGAAATATAAACAAAATGTTTGACATCGGATTTTTTAGCTTCTTCAAGGATATTTAAGTTTCCTTTATAGTCAATATCATAATTGCTGAAGAAGTTGTTAAACCAACTGTTGAAATAACAACTTCCGCTCCCTCACATAAGCCACTTAAAGTAGCTTTATCAGTTACATTGATTTTTTTAAATGTAACTTTTGAAGTATCCAAACCTTGTACTTCTTTTTCCAGCATATCAGCAGCGACAACTTCATGTCCTTGTTTTACTAATTCTTTTAAAATTTCAACACCTAATTTACCATAGGCACCAGCTAATACTACTTTCATATTCTGACTATTTCTTTTGTTTTTCTTTTGAGCGTTTGTCGTTGATAATCTTCATTTCCTTTTCGGTTATCAACTTGCAATTATTTTCATCCGCCCATTTTACGCAGCCGAGTAAAACAGTCTTTAAGAATGGTCTTGGAACTTTAACAATAGTTTTTAAAGCATCATCACTGAATTTAACATCGGTATTTAAGCGATCTGCGGCATATCTTACCGAAGTGATATCAACTTCTTTATCAGGAATGCCAACAGCTATTGGTTTCTTATAATCTGAACACCAGAAATATTTAGAATCGCGGTAACCCCAGTTTGTTGGAAGTGGGCAGAAATTTTTTCTATTAACACCATTGATCAAGGCATCATAATATTTATCTTTGAGTAAAATATTATTAATTTTCAAAATGAAATGAGCGCCGAACTTCGAAGTGATACCATTGAAATCATGATATGGTCCATCATATTCATCTTGCACTTTATCATCTTGAGCATTATCCATTTCCTTAACCCAAGTGCATTCAAATACTTGTAAAGCTTCATTGATAATCTTTGGATAATTACCATTCGGATCTTTTTCTTTGCTAAGTCCATCTCCAACTGTAAAGCGGAAATCTTTCATCTTTTCTTCTGGAGTATCACCAGGAAAACCAAGTCTTACATGTTCGGTGAAATTCTTTTTTGAGAATGGAAGGAAATTCAAAGTGCATTTTCCATGACGTAAAAGACCTTTACAAGTATTCGATGAATTACGACATTCAAGGATCATCGCATAAAAACCTTTACCAGCGATGTAATATGGGAAACACAAAGAGTAAGCTCCAAAGCTTGTGTTTTTGCCATTTTCATCCAAAGTACCTACCAAGCAAAGTGGCATTGGGAAAAAGGAAGAAGATTGATAGAAATTATCCATTATTCGGATATTTTTAAATGACTTATCCATTATTTAGCCTCCTATAATTTTAATGAATATCTTTTCTAATTTTGAAAAATCATATAGTCTCGTAGCATAAACCAAAATAGATTCAGCCAGGAAAGTCACTTCAAAACTATCCAAACTTTTTTCATTGTTAGAAAGAAGCTTAGAGATCATCTGAGAAATCTGATCTACCAAAATAGAATGTCGCGAATTAAATGAAATATATACACTATTAGATGAACTATAAAATTCCCAAAGAGAATGATATCTTACTGAAAATGAATAGATACAATTATAAATATCTTTTATTCCAATTAAAAAAGCATTATTCAAATTGATAGAACTAAGATCCGCTTTCCAATCATCTAATAAAACACTTGCTAAAATATCATCTTTAGAATTAAAAAAATGATATAAAGTACCAACTCCTATCCCCACTCTTTTAGCGATAGAACGGCAGTTGAGTTCTTCAAATTTTTTCTCTTCAATTAATTTTTTAGCTTCTTGAATGATGGTTTCTTTTCCAACTTGAATTTGTTTTGGCATATTTTCACCTTTTTATGAACACGTTCACATAAATTATAAAGAATCTAATTTAAAAGAAAAGCAAAATAAAAATTTTTAAACAAAAAGGAGAGTTATGTATTCTCTCCTCTTTTAAATTTAATATTTATCCCATTAAATTTGGTGTATCAAACACAATAATATATGTTTTTCCACCTTCACAAACTATATCGGTAGAATCCCCTTCTTTCCACTTTTCTCCATTGACAGTTTTAATTTTATATTCACTATACATTGTTCCAGCTTTAAATACCGATCCAGCTTCATCTATATAGACTAAATATACCCAAGAACGTTCTCCATTATCAAAAACACAGATTTCTGACGTAAGATTTTCCGGCATTTCAAATCTTACATAAATATTTAAATCATCATCATTTTCTATCTCTTTTTCAACAAATGGAACTTTATATTCTTCATCCATATATAAAGCTATACAATCTGCATCAGATTCTCTAGAAGAAATTATGAAAGCGATTAAAGTATCTAAATATTCTGTTGCTTCTTTAGCAGTATAAACTGTATCAACATAAGCATAGTCATGATATCTTAAAGGATATCCTTCAATCATGAAATTTACTAAACCATAATAATCATTTTCGGTAACATCGGTTTCTATTGAAATGCCATCAAAAAGTTTTTGATCAAAAGAATATGAATAATTTAAAGTTCTATTATATCTAATAACTTCTTTTTTATTATCATAGATATTAGTATCATGTAAGTCAGTTACAAAACCAGTAATTTTTCCATTTTCTGCTCTGACATAATATTTATCATCATAAGTGGTTTTCTGATAACCAACTTCTTTAACTAAATCTTCATTTACCATTTCACCGACAATGCCGATTAAAAAATCTATCGAACCATCTTCATTGCCGATAAATTTCAATTCATCAGGTTCTCTTTGATATTCTTCAGAAAAACCTTTTCTTATACCTTCTATAAAAGATGAATATGTATCATACTCTGCTAAAAAATAACCCTCAAAATAATCCGCAATTTTTTGATTCTCAATACTATCAGCATAATCAGGACTTACATAACTTCCTTCTATTCGATTTTCTGATGAATCAACTTCTTCTATATAATATTTTGTTTTATTTTTTCCATCGACAACTATATTTTTAATCGCCTTAAGATTATGAGATTCTCTTTTTAAAACACCTTCATCATTTAAAGAATCAACATCATTGATGTAATAATATTGGTTATCCTTTTTGCCTTCGGAAAGAGAAGCTTTGAAAATTACCTTATCATCTTTATATTCATTTACAGTTTCAACAAAAGAATATTCCCCTTCATAACTGCAAGAATACTCTTTTCCAGCCATCCATTTATTAAATAAAGCTTCTTCAGATAAAGATAAAGAATAATTACAAACATCACAAATTCTAAAATTACCATTTTCAACAAAATGATGTTCTTCATTTATAACAACTTCACCACAATCCAAACATTTTTTAAAATGATGCGTTTCAGAAGTTTCATAATTCTCTTCAAGATTATGAATATGCTCCTTATTGCATCCTGAAAGAAAAGAAAGAAGAATTAAACTGACGCTGACAAAACACCATTTTTTAAATTTCATATTTTTCTCCCTCCGTAGAAAATTTAAAATCAAAGGCCATCTCTAACTGTTTAAATAATTTATTCATTACATCATTGCTGATTCTTTTTAAATCAACTGCAAATAAAATCTTTTTAACTTTCTCCTGTTCAACACCGGGAACATGATAAATATCAAAAGCTGCTGAAATAAACCTATTCAACTTTCTTTCAAAAGTAAAATACATATCACAAGGACGAGCCATATAAGCTCTCATCATTCCCGCACTGCCAATTTCCGCTTCATAAAAATCACTATCATTCCACGAAGAAAGATAATGAGCAAAAATCTCTTTGAGTTTCACCATAGTCTTACGGTGAATTGTATCCAAAAGCTTCGGTTGCGTATAAGCTTCAACATATATTTCTCTTAATTTTTCATTTTGTTCCACTAAAGCAAGTTGAATTCCCGTCTCAATCGCATAGATAGAAACTCCATTCATCGAAGAATCTAAAACTCTACCAGCAACATCAAACTGATGAGAAAACATAAAAGAAATCAATTCCGAAAGAACACCATCTTTAGTATGAAAAATATTTTGAAAAGTGCTAGCTGAAACATTCGCCCCTTTAATAATATCCATCATGGTAGTTTCTTTATACCCTTTTTCAATAAACATTTTTACACAAGTTGTTAAAATTCTCTTCTTTGGATCTTTTTCTTTATTCATTTCTAATCTCCGCCTTTGAATTACGTTCTGGGTTACAACCCAATTATAAAATAAGACACTGAAAAAGTAAATAAAAATACAAATTAAAATTATTACTAGTCTATTTTTAATTTTATTTTAAATCTATAAAAACAATGATAAATATCAATCAAAAATTATATATAATACAAAAACTAAATATATAAAATAACTTAAAACTATTAATTAATACTTTAAACTCTGCTACTTTTTATATCAATTTCGGTCTCATTATGTCTTGCTTTACACTGAGAACATTTGCAACTATATGTAAATATATATTCAGTAGTTTGTACATCATAATAACTTGTATAGTCTTCATATCAAATATTTCAAGAATTGTGTATGTAAAATTATCTATTATATAATTTGCGCCACTTTCTTTTAATTCTTCAAAGGTCTTGTTTCCACCAGTTAAATTATCAACATTTGCATATTGAGACCAGCGCTGCCATATTCCTTCATTATCGCCATAGGCCGATCCAATATATAATTTGCCTGTAGACGTATCGGTAATGCAATAAACGGCCTTGACATTAGATAACGCATTTTTCCATTCCGGCTCTTCTTTTTTTATAATCAATTGTAAATCCTTATGAGAAAGCAAAACATTATTATAGCCAGGAAATGAACCTAATTTTGTAGAAGGGGCCAATTCATATATTTCAGGATTTAAGTCATTTTGAATAGATTCGAACCATCGATTGTAAATGTTTCTTCCGATGGGATTTTCAAGCTTGATTATCAATCTTTTCCGATATTCTTTGAAATCATCAAGCAAAGTAAGTTTATAACCATGGGCATTCCAAACCTCAGGAATTATTTTTTCTATTTTGTACAATCCACCAAATATGAAATAGTTAGGGCCATATGGGTAATATTGTGCAAAAGCTAGCAAGTATTGAGCATGACTAAAATTATTGTTGGATTGTTTTGTCTTCCATGAATTCATTCCTACCCATTGCTCACAATCATCCCTAAGATAATCCCATGCTGGTTCATTAGGGTTACCATTATTCATGTTGAATTTAACCTTTGTATTCGCCGAATCAATTTCTTTGAAAAAATCCTTAAATTTAATCATTTAGAACAACTCCTTCCAATCATTTTTATAATTATGAGATGTATGCAATAATATTTTTTATTATAGCCATTTTTTCAGCAAGAACATTCATTGAGATAATTCTTGGTTTTTTCAAATTAAAATTATGCAATCAGAAAATGATAATACTTTTTTATATAGCAATTTCTTCATAAATCCAATTAGACTTCATTTTGTCTAATTTTCTTTGATAAACTTTCAACTTTTGCTTTCTTGCAATCTCAATTAGTCTATTTTTCCACTCTTCTTCAATGCCCTCTCCTAAATAAATAGCCGTAGCAAAATCAAAATCAGTTAAGTTGCTTTCGCTATTTACTATAGGAATATTAAATCTCCATTCCTGCTCTCCGGACCATTCAGGTGATTTCGTATGAAGTGAGACAAATAAGTTTTCTGTCTCCTGATTTATCAAATCCTGAAGTGTTTCAGGTCTGATAGAGTATTCCAAGCATTCGTCAAGCATCTTTGTTAATAACAATTCTTTTCGTTCTCCATAATAAATAGGCAATAACTCAGGAAGCAAGCTAACTTCTCTTTTATTCTTTGGCGTTATGGTGTATTCGATACAGAATCCCCTGCCTCCTTCTGCGTACATAGCCCATTGGTGATTGTTTGTATAGGTTTCAGATAAAGAATACATAAGACATTTGTCTTTTATGTCATTGAAACCAAGAAATTTTTTTAAACTGCCTATAATTTCATTTTTAAATTTTTGAGAAAACACTTGAGCAAAGAATTCTTGCGTTTTAACAGTAATCTGCCGTGCTGGTATATCTCCAACTACTGGAGTAAGGTATGCGATCATTTTTTCAGGATTCAATTCGATTTCATCTTTAAATACTGAATAATATACTTCTTTGACCTTATCAGAAGTTACAAATTTCTTTTGCTCACAAAATGAATCAATATATTTATTAATGAAACTAAATGCAAATTTTAAAGCATAATCATCAAAATTTTCATTTAATAATTCTAAATCCTTTTCGATATTGTATTGCACAGTCACGTCAATCGGATCATTCCATGTTGACGGATTAGAAAACCAAGCCTTCCTGTTTCTTAAAGCAGATAGATTATTCTCATTGCACGCTCTATATTTGTAAAGATTATTAGGGATGATGGCTAAGATTTTCTTTGTCCATTCTTCATAAAAGCTTTCTTTTTCATCCTGTGGTAATAATTCCCAACAACGTGAAAATTTATAATTTGCTTTGATATACTCTAATTTTTCATCATTCGTCATTTAGCTACTCTCCTTGTTGGCTATTGGCACATGCTGTAAGAACATTTTTAAATTCTGTCCTCTATTTTTGAAATCAGATTATTGATCTCTTTGCTATTGAATTTGCCGTTAAAACTAAGTTCTTCCCTTAATAGATCTTGTCTACAAAAAGAACCATTTTGTGAAATAAAAATTAACAATTCTTTTGCATAAGAAACTTGCGTTTCATTAAAACCATCATTTTTTAAGGAGGCCAAGAAAGAATCGATAACAATCGGATTCAACTCTAAATTTTTTCGTATGAAAATAACTAAGTCAGTATCATTTTGGAATGCTTCATTATATTCATCGGCAGATTTTGCAATCTTTACGATTTGAGACTTAAATTTTGCAATCGCATCCAAAGTCGGTTTTTCGAAATTTTGGACTTCTTTTACTAGCGGTTCATTTTTATTGTTTTGTATGTAAAATAGAGATTTTTCAGCAAGTGTTTTGAAATCATCTATTGTTACCCTAATATCAACCGGGTCCTCAATTGCATCTCCAGATGAGCTTATGTTGTCTGTAAAATCTGTGATTAATGGCTCATATACAGATTTATCAATAAACCTAATTAATTCTCTAACTTCCAATCTGGTTGAATCAACTTTGCTGACATTTGAATCATTTAGGAAATCCTCTGTTGACATATATTTTAAAGTGTTTAAATGTTCAGAAACTTCTTTTATGTGGGATTTGAAATTAATTAAGTATTGCGAAACGACATATAAAGATTTTGCAATCTTTTTGAAATCGTTATTTGCATAGAACCTAGTTGCAGCGAATTTATAACACATATAATCAAATTTTCTCGCGGACTCAAGATCGATTTCGAGATCGGAAGAGC
>ERZ779737.1692-NODE-1692-length-16455-cov-5.004146_pt1 | contig 16455 bp, 24 predicted proteins | sample MGYA00511889_ERZ779737 | MGnify/ENA primary metagenome ERZ779737 (study PRJEB29588, sample SAMEA2163575) | human gut metagenome | biome: human gut; feature: human-associated habitat; material: faeces | place: Denmark | collected 2008/2010 ...
AAAATTGGAATTGTTGGAAAAAAATCAGTGCCTTCGTTACGATAGGCTTTTGACCGGCAATCAACTTCAAATCCTCAACTGCCGCGTTCAAGCTTTTGCTGTCGTCTTTTACGTCGCCGAGTCCCATATTGAGAACGATTTTCTCAAGACGAGGAATCTGATTGACATTTTTATAAGCAAACGTCTTTTGCAATGCGGGAGCAATGCTTTCGTCATAGAGCTTTTTGAGCCTGTATCTGTCGCTTGCCTTATCGGTTGCAGGTGCCTTAGCAACCTGATTCTTCTTTTCTGCCACGATAATACCTCCGTACTATTTATCTGTCTTTTCGGTCTTGGGAGCAGCTTTGGTTTTTGCTCCTTCCGACTTTGCTGTCGTCGTCTTAGCTGCGGTTGCTTTGGCGGGAGCCTTTTTCTCCGAGTCCGCTTTTGCGGCAGCCGTCTTGGTTGCGGTAGTCTTTGCGGCGGTAGATTTAGCCGTCGTCTTGGCGGGAGCTTTTTCCCCTTCCGCTTTTTCCGCTTTAGCCGCCGTCGCCTTTGTAGCGGTTGCTTTTTCGCCGGCAGCTTTGGTCGTCTTGGCAGGAGCCTTCTCGCCTTCCGCCTTCTCCGCTTTTGCAGCCGTCGACTTGGTTGCCGCAGCTTTTGTTGCCGCAGCTTTTGTTGCCGCAGCTTTTGTTGCCGTGGCTTTTGTTGCCGTCGACTTAGCAGTCGTTGCCTTTGCGGGAGCCTTTTCGGTTTCCGCTTTGACTTCGGTCTTGACTTCTTCTGCCTTGGTCTCTTCGACTGCGACTGCCTTTTCAGCTTTTTCGCTATCCGCTTTCTTTGCTACGGTCTTTTTGGCAGCAGCCTTTTTAACCGTCTTTTTCTCATCGAGAGAAGCTCCGCACTTTGCACACACTCTGATTGTCTTAACGACGCTCGAAGCGGGTGCGTCCTCATGACGGACTCTAACTACCTGTTTGCAGGAAGGGCAGATAATCATAACGTTTGAAATGTCGATTGTTCCCTCTCTCTTTAAGATACCGCCTTTGTCTTGCGCGCTTCTGGGCTTCTTGCTCTTAGCTACTATATTTACGCCTTCAACGTATATACGGCCTTTCTTGGTCTGAACGGCTAAAACTTTACCGCTCTTGCCCTTATCCTTGCCGGTGATAACCATTACGTTGTCGCCTTTTCTAACATTGAGATTAGCCATTGTTGCCTCCTAAAGAACTTCTTTTGCAAGAGAGCAGATTTTGTCGAAATTCTTTTCACGCAATTCTCTTGCAATAGGTCCGAATACACGAGTTCCCTGCGGTTGCTTTTGGTTGTCGATGATAACCGCAGCATTGTCGTCGAATTTGATGTGGCTTCCGTCCTCACGTCTTACGCCGTAGTGGCTTCTGACGATAACCGCTTTTACCACGTCGCCCTTTTTGACCTTACCGCCACCGGGGATAGCCGACTTGACGGAAGCGACGATGATATCTCCGATATTTCCGCTTCTGCGGAAAGAACCGCCGAGGACTCTGATACACATAATTTCTTTTGCGCCGCTGTTGTCTGCGACTTTGAGTATTGTTTGTGGTTGTATCATACCGCCCTCCTATTTCGCCTTTTCAACGATTTGAACGACTCTCCAACGTTTATCCTTGGAAAGGGGACGGGTTTCGGCTACCATGACGGTATCGCCGATTCCGCATTCGTTCTTCTCATCGTGTGCTTTAAGTTTTTTTGTTCTGTTAACCGTTTTTTGATAAAGCGGGTGTTTGACTCTTTCCTTGATGGAAACGACAATCGTTTTATCCATCTTGTCGGAGACAACAACTCCTACTCTGGTTTTTCTTAAATTTCTTTCAGTGTTTTCCATTTTCAACCTCCCGCTTATTTACCGCCGTTTCTGCGGCTGAGTTCTCTTTGACGCATAACCGTCTTGATGCGGGCTATATCACGCTTTGTTTCAGTCAAAACCTTGGGGTTTGTGAGCTGATTGGTAGCGTTTTTAAATCTCAAGAAAAACAATTCCGATTTTAACTCGTTGAGCTTATTGGTGAGTTCAACGTCGGTCATTTCAAATACTTGCTTTGCTTTCATTTTTCACCGCCTTCGGCAACTTCCTCACGGCTGACAATCTTGCACTTGACGGGAAGTTTGTTAGCTGCGAGTCTCAATGCCTCTCTTGCAATTTCCTCTGATACGCCGGCAATTTCAAACATAATTCTGCCGGGCTTGACAACGGCTACCCAGTATTCGGGAGAACCTTTACCGCTACCCATACGGGTTTCGGCAGGTTTCTTCGTGACAGGCTTGTGCGGGAAGATGTCCACCCAAACCTGACCGCCACGGCGGATATATCTCGTCATAGCGACACGGGCTGCTTCTATTTGGTTGGAGGTAATCCAGCTGGGCTCTAAAGCCATAATGCCGTATTCACCGTATGCTATAATGTTTCCCTTGTGAGCGTCACCCTTCATTCTTCCGCGGAATTGACGACGACGCTTAACTCTCTTTGGCATTAACATTATACGTTACCTCCTTCATTGGTCAATTTTTTCTCACCGAGGATTTCGCCTTTGTATATCCAGCACTTTACGCCGATAACGCCGAAAGTGGTGTGCGCCTCGGCAAATCCGTAGTCGATATCGGCACGGATTGTCTGAAGAGGAATCGAACCCTCGTGATAGCTTTCCGACCTTGCGATTTCCGCTCCGTCGAGTCTGCCCGAAACTTTCGTCTTGACACCCTTTGCGCCGGCTTTCATAGCTCTTGACATAGCCTGTTTCATCGAACGGCGGAAGGAAGCTCTCTGTTCGAGTTGTTTTGCAATTCCCTCTGCGAGGAGCTGTGCGTCTTGGTCTGCACGTTTAACCTCGATGATATTGATGTTGACTTGCTTTGAGGGGCAGAACTTTTCGACTTCCTTTTTGATTTGTTCGACGCCCGCGCCGCCCTTTCCGATTAATACTGCGGGACGTGCGGTGTGAATGTTGACGTTGACTTTGTCGGCAGGTCTTTCGATAACGATAGACGAGATGGCATTGTCATAATATTTCTTTTTAAGATGCGTTCTGATGTTGTGGTCTTCGACGATGTTGTTTGCAATGCTCTTTTTATCGCCGAACCATTGGCTTGCCCAGGCTTTGTTGATACCGCGTCTTAAACCGTTCGGATTAACTTTTTGTCCCATTTTAAGCCTCCTTGTTTGCTGCCGTGTCCAAAACGACGGTGATGTGGCTTGTGCGTTTGTTGATTCTGAACGCTCTGCCTTTCGCCCTTGCACGGATTCTCTTGAGCGTGGGACCTTCGTTTGCAAAGCACTCTGCGACGATAAGGTCACCGCGCGACATATTCATATTGTTTTCGGCGTTTGCCGCAGCGGAAGCAACGAGTTTTTTCAAGATTTCGCTTGCCGCCTTGGGGGTATTTTCCAAAATTGCCAAAGCTTCGTTAACGCTCTTGCCTCTGATGAGTTTGAGCACGATTCTCACTTTAAAGGGAGAAATTCTTTGGAATTTGGCGGTAGCCGTAGGACGGTTGTCAGCCGTGGCGTGTCTTAACATTGTTTTTTGTTTAGTTCTTGTAGCCATACCTTACCTCCTACTTTCTTCCCGTTGTCTTTTCGCCTGCGTGACCTTTAAAGGTTCTTGTCGGGGCGAATTCGCCGAGTTTGCAACCGACCATCTCTTCCGATATATATACCGGCACGTGTTGACGTCCGTTGTGCACCGCAATGGTGTGTCCCACCATTTCGGGGTAGATTGTCGATGAGCGAGACCATGTCTTTACGGGGCGTTTTTCGCCGCTCTCGTTCATAGCCTGTATTCTTTTTATAAGCCTTTCTTCAACAAAAGGGGTTTTCTTCAAACTTCTACTCATTTTACATCTCCTTAGTTACAACGCTTGATAATAAACTTATCAGTCGTGTTCTTCTTCTTTCTCGTCTTATATCCGAGTGCAGGTTGACCCCAAGGAGAAACAGGTGAAGGCATACCGACAGGTGATTTGCCTTCGCCGCCGCCGTGCGGGTGGTCGCAGGGGTTCATGACGACGCCTCTGACGGTGGGACGAATTCCCATATGACGGGTTTTACCCGCTTTACCGACAGAAATAATTTCGTGGTCGACGTTACCTACCTGACCGACCGTCGCCTTGCAGCAAAGAAGAATATATCTCATTTCGCCGCTGGGAAGTCTGAGCGTTGCATATTTGCCTTCTTTAGCCATAAGCTGAGCGGCATTGCCTGCGCTTCTGACGAGCTGTCCGCCCTTTCCGGGATGAAGCTCGATATTGTGAACCATTGTACCGACGGGAATATTTTCAAGAGGAAGCGCGTTTCCTACTTTGATATCCGCGTCTTTACCGCTGACAACCGTGTCGCCGACGTTAAGACCTAAAGGTGCGAGAATATATCTCTTTTCGCCGTCCGCATAGTTGAGCAAAGCAATGTTTGCAGAGCGGTTGGGGTCATATTGAATTGAAGCGACTTTTGCGGGAATACCGTCTTTGTTGCGTTTCCAATCGATGATACGGTATTTAATACGGTTTCCTCCGCCGATGTGTCTTACGGTGATTCTGCCGTAGGAGTTTCTGCCGCCTGACTTCTTCTTGACTGCGAGCAAGGAACGCTCGGGAGTAGTTGAAGTGATTTCGTCGAATTCGGAAACGGTCATGAAACGGCGACCGGGTGATGTCGGTTTATATTTCTTGATAGCCATTTTATGCCTCCTTATGACAAGCTCTCGAAGAATTCAATCGCCTTTGATTCTTTAGTCAAGGTGACGATTGCTTTCTTGTAAGAAGCCGTCCTTCCTTCGTGACGTCCGAGTCTTTTGACTTTTCCGTCGTAGTTTGCTGTGTTTACTTTATCTACCTTCACCTTAAAGATTTCTTCAACGGCGTTTTTGATATCCGTTTTAGTTGCGCTCTTTGCAACCTTGAAGGTGTATCTTTTTTCGGAAATGCCGTCATAGCTCTTTTCCGACAGGATAGGCTTAATGATTATATCGTAAGCGTTCATTATTTGTTTGCCTCCTCAATCTTTTCGATTGCGCTCTTCGTCATAACGAGGTTGCGATTTGCGACGATATCGTAAACGCTGAGCGTTCTGACTTCTTCTACCTTTGCGTCGGGAATGTTTTTGATTGCACGAATGAGCGTTTCATCGTATCCCTCGGTGACGAATATCGTCTTTCCGTTAAGCTTTAGAGCGTCTATGATGTTTTGGAAGAGTTTCGTCTTTGCTTCTTTAAGTGTGAGCTTATCCAAAACGGTCACTTCGCTTTGACGGATTTTCTCGGAGATTGCCGACAAGAAAGCGGATTGACGCATTGTCTTGCTGATTTTCTGAGAGAAATCACGGGGCTTTTTGGCGAATACCACGCCGCCTCCTACGTGTTGCGGAGCACGTGTCGAACCTTGTCTCGCTCTGCCCGTTCCCTTCTGACGGTAAGGCTTGATGCCGCCGCCTCTGACTTCACGTCTTGTGAGTGCACTGTGGGTGCCTTGTCTGAGGTTCGCAAGCTGAGCCACAACTACCTGATGTATAAGCGCTTCTTTATATTCTTTATTGAACACGGCGTCGTTGAGTTCGATTGTGCCGACCTTCTTGCCGTTCATATCTAATACGTTAAGTTGCATACTGACCTCCCTTAGCCTTTAAGCGATTCCTTAATGACGACCAAACCGCCCTTAGGACCGGGTATTGCGCCTTTGATAAGCAAAATGTTTTTCGCCTTATCGACTTTTGCCACCGTAAGATTCTGAACGGTAACTTTCTCACCGCCCCATTGTCCGGGCATATGTTTGTTCTTGAAAACTCTCGACGGGTCCGAGCAAGCAGACATTGAGCCGACGCCTCTGTGATAACCGGAGCCGTGAGCCATAGGTCCGCGGTGCTGATTCCATCTCTGAATGACGCCGCTGAATCCGTGACCTTTGCTTGTTCCGGAAACGTCCACTTTGTCACCTTCCGCGAAAGTGTCGCAGGTGATGGTCTGTCCCACTTCGTAACCCGAGCAATCTGCAAATTTAAGCTCTCTAAGATAACGCTTGGGTTCGACGTTTGCTTTCTTGAAATGTCCGGCAACGGGCTTGGTGACTTTCGTCGCCTTAACTTCGCCGAACGCAACCTGAACGGCGTCATATCCGTCGTTTGCTACCGTCTTTTTTTGCACTATGGGGCAAGGTCCCGCTTCAACTACGGTGACGGGAATGACTTTTCCGTCCGTCGTGAATATTTGACTCATGCCGATTTTCTTTCCGATGATTGCTTTATTCATAATATAAAGTTCACCCTCCTTCTCTATTAAAGTTTGATAGAGATATCAACGCCTGCGGGAAGGTCGATTTTCATAAGAGAATCGACGGTCTTTGCAGTCGGGTTGAAGATATCAATCAAACGCTTGTGTGTTCTGAGTTCGAATTGCTCTCTTGAATCCTTGTATTTATGCGTAGCACGAAGAATCGTGATGACCTCTTTTTCGGTAGGCAAAGGAATAGGTCCCGTGACCTTGGTTCCCGTCTTCTTTACCGTGTCGACGATTTTAGCCGCCGATAAATCGATGAGGTCGTGATCATACGCCTTTAACTTGATTCTGATTTTTTGTCCAGCCATAATAGCCTCCTGTTTTTATCGCTATACACTAACAGTGTGTATCTTTTTTTGTATTCCCTTTTAACGTTCGGGTTTATCTGTTATTTTTGCTACCGTTTACACTTGCCCGCGTGTGTCGCACTGTATTTTAAGAGGAAAACTGCTGTTTTTCCCTTAAAATCCGCTTTTTTAACCGTATTTTGGGCAGAATTATCCTGCCTCTGGCACACGGCTTGTTCATTTTATATTTTTTACGGATGTTTGTCAAACGATTTTCACGCCTTTTTGAAACTTTTTTTAAAAGATTTTTTCCGAGCTTTTTCCCGTATTTTCCCTCTTTCTCCGCCTTCTTTTCGACTTTCCCCCTCTTTCTTTCTTCCTTATTCGCCACAAAAGAAAATGCGGATTTCTTTTCGTTCTATTTGCGAAAACACGCCCTTTTTGCCTCTTTTCGCCTCTCGCTCTTTCTTCTTTTCCCCCCTTTATTCGACAAAAAAGACAAAAAAAATTAACTATTGAATTATTATTCTCCCTGTGATATTATATTGTTATCATAAAGATAAGGCAGGAGGAAATTATGATTACGGTAAATTTTGTAGATTCCGTGCAAAAAACATTTAACGGAGACAGCATCGTTTGGGTGGCGGGAGCAAATATCATAGACGTCATCAAGGAGCTTGCGGAAAAGTATAACCTTGACCCTTATTCGATAGCTAACTTCAGATACGTTGTAAACGGGAAAGATATTCCCCAAAAGAAATTCGCAAAAATCAAACTCAAACCCCGTGACGGCATTATGATTATGCCCCAAGGCAGCGGCCCGATAAAAGGCGACGACGAAATTTAAAAATAAAAGCGCCTTAAAAGGCGCCTTTTATTTTTTCTTATCTTGTTTAATTAAATAAAACGTATCATTAAATAAATCGCATCACTTATTTTAAAGCCATTAAAAAATCCCGACCTTTGTCGGGATTTTTATATTGGCATATCCGCATTAAAAAGTCCGGATAAACGTGCGGCAATTGAGAGTTTTACCTTTTATACGCCGCTACATAAGTATCCGCACTTATCCGCAAATTTAATAAATGTTTTGCTGTTGAAGCCGTCAGTAAAGCTGCGCAGTAGAGCCTTTTGTCATCTCTTGCCCGTTGAACCGAAACCGCCTTCCCCTCTTTCGGTGTCGGACAGCGTATCTTCAACGGAAATTATCGGCGATAGATAAGGCACCATAACAAATTGAGCTATTCTGTCGCCCGGTGCAATCTTTCTCGTTTCGTTAGAATGATTGTAAAGCGCAACCGTAATTTCTCCTCTGTAATCGGAATCGACGACGCCGACTTTGTTGGCGGGAGCCAGCCCCTGTTTGCAGCTTAGTCCCGAACGGGCAAATATCAGCATAACGAACCCCTCTTCAAATTCACTCGACAGACCTGTAGGGACAAAATAAGTTTCGTTTGGTTTGATTTCGATTTCCGAGTCAAGGCAGGCATAAAGGTCGATGCCTGCCGCTCCTTTACTTCCCGCCGTCGGGATTATGGCATTGTCTCTTAATTTTTTAAGCTTCAGATTTATATAATTCATATTTTCCTCGCAACGATTCAGGCTACCCCTCGTAAAGAACAACCTTTCCGCATTTTAAAGACTTTTGAACGTCAATCACCCTTTGATTGGAAGAGCCTTTCCACTTCAAAGCGGGATTATGAAGTTCTTCAATGTACTGTCCGTCCACTACTACGTCGAGATATTTGCAAACTTCTTTATCTGATAGATATCGGTCAAACAGATATCCTGTCCACGCCCAAACGGTTTTATCGGGATATTTTTCCTTAAATGCCTTGGCAAGCCGCATAGTGCCGTCGATATTTTTCGGGTGCATAGGCTCGCCGCCCAGAATAGACAGACCGACGATATTTTCGTTGCCGCAAAGTGAAATTATTCTTTCAACCGTCTTATCCGTAAATTCCTCACCGCCGTTAAAATCGTGCGTTTCGGGATTAAAACAGTTTTTGCAATTAAAAGCGCAGCCCTGCATAAATATCGAAACACGAATACCCGGTCCGTTTGAAATATCCATTTTTCTGATTTTGTTATATCTCATTTTTCAGTATATTTGACGTATGCTTAGCACTCGTCGTCTTTATTGTCTATGTGAAGAACTCTTTCCTTGATTTCCTGCGTTCTGCCTTTGTTCCAGAAGTTCGTCCCGATATATCCGCAGGTTCTCCTTGCAACGTTGAGTGTATTGTGGTCTCTGTTTCCGCAGTTGGGGCAATACCATTCCAAATTATCGTCAATAAGAATTTCACCCGTATATCCGCATTTTTGACAGTAATCCGATTTAGTGTTAAGTTCCGCATACATTATATTGTCGTAAATAAACTTAATCACCTGTAATACTACGTCGAGATTGTTCTGCAAGTTCGGGGTTTCGACGTATGATACGGCACCGCCCGGGCTGAGCTTTTGAAATTCACTTTCGATTTTAAGTTTGGTAAATGCGTCAATTTCTTCGAATACGGGGACGTGATATGAGTTTGTTATATATCCTTTGTCCGTTATGCCCTTCACGGTTCCGAATCTCTTTTTTAGGCACTTTGCAAACTTATATGTCGTGCTCTCAATCGGAGTTCCGTAAACGCTGTAATCGATATCTTCGGCAGCCTTCCATTCTTTGCACTTGTCGTTCATTTTTTGCATAACTTCAATCGCAAAGTTTTTACCCTCACCGTTATCGGTGTGACTGTGTCCCGTCATATATTTTACGCACTCGTAAAGACCTGCGTATCCGAGCGATATCGTCGAATATCCGCCGTGCAAAAGCGGATGAATCGACTCTCCTCTTTGAAGTCTTGCCAGCGCTCCGTATTGCCAGAGAATGGGTGCAACGTCGCTTGTCGCATGGGCAAGTCTTTCATGGCGAAGCTGGAGTGCCTTGTGGCAAAGCTCAAGCCTTTCGTCATAAATTTCCCAAAATTTGTCGAAATCACCGCCCGAGGAAAGTGCAACGTCAACAAGGTTTATAGATACTACGCCCTGATTAAATCTGCCGTAATATTTCGGTTTGTTTGTCTTCGGGTCAACGTAAGGAGTTAAAAAGGAACGGCAACCCATGCAAGGATAACAATTTCCGTTTCCGTTTTTATCTATCTTAAGCTGTTTCATTATCTTTTCGGAGATATAGTCGGGCACCATTCTCTTTGCGGTGCACTCGGCGGCAAGTTTTGTCAAATACCAATATTTGCTTCCCTCGCTTATGTTGTCCTCTTCTAATACGTAAAGCAGCTTGGGAAACGCAGGTGTAATCCATACCCCTTTTTCATTTTTCATTCCCTGAATTCTCTGTTTTAACACTTCCTCTATAATGAGGGCAAGTTCCTCTTTATATTCCTCCGTTTCGCCGAGATACAGGCAAACGCTGAGGAACGGAGCCTGACCGTTTGTTGTCGTCATAGAGTTTACCTGATATTGAAAAGTCTGAACGCCGTCCTTTATTTCCTTTAAAATATCTTCCCTTGCAAACTGTTTGCATTGCTCTTCCGACAGCTTCCTTTCACGGTATAATTCCAAATATCTGTTATAACTTTCTCTTGCGAACGGAGCAAGGTGCGTCATCGAAACTGTCGCTCCGCCGTATTGACTTGAAGTTACCGCCGTGACAATCTGCGTAGCAATAGTCATCGCCGTCAGAAATTTGTGCGGTTTTTCAACCATAACGCCGTTTATGTTCGTTCCGTTTTGAAGCATATCCTCAAGGTTGATAAGGTCGCAGTTATGCAAAGCGTTTTGGGCAAAATAGTCCGCGTCGTGAAAATGAATGATACCCTCATCGTGCGCTTTGACAATGTCGGGCGGAAGCAAAAACCTTCTTGTAATATCCGTGCTTGTTATTCCTGCAATATAATCTCTTTGCGTGGTAACGATTTTTGCGTTTTTGTTGGAGTTTTCGGTATTCCAATACTCGCTCTCGCCGTCTATTAATTCTTTTATTGTCTGGTCCGTCGTGTTGGCTTTACGGACAAGTGCACGGGTATAACGGTAAATTATATATTTCTTAGCTAAATCGAAGTGTTTGAACTCCATCAATTTCTCTTCAATGATATCCTGTATATCTTCAACCAGCATTCTTTTTTTGCCTAAGGATTTGATGTATTCAATAACCTCGCCAATTTCCTTTTTCGTTGCCTTCTCCTTTTCGGGCACTTCATTGTTTGCCTTTAAAATAGCATTGGCGATTTTAGACTGGTCGAAGTCTACCGTCTGACCGTTTCTCTTTACAACCTTCATTTTCTGCCTCCTGATGTCTGTTTCGTCTAATTCTATATCACATATTGTGTTTTTGTCAACGTTTTACCACTATATATAGTATTAAATATAAAAAAATTTTATACTGACGACGGGGATTCCGCCTTTTTCGCACTCCCTCGGCGTTACCTTATAAGCGTTAATGGTTTTGCCAATATATTATATTGCCACTCTTTTATTTATTATATTGCCTTTATCGGGAGTCAAATTTCGTTTATGCTTATTTTTCTGCCTATACGCCCTGTTTTTGTTACGTTTTGGCTTGACGATTTTAAATCTGTATAACCTTTATAACGCTACGAATTTAATATTCCCTGCCGCCTATAATCCGAAAGGCGTTAAAAAAATCCCGACTATTTGTCGGGATTTAATTTTTTTGGATATTCCCTTTTCTGCCGATACGGCTTTAAAGGGAGAGTTTATCGCCTTTAAATCAAGGCGTCAAACTTATTTCATTTCAGCTTCAGCACCTGCGTCCTTGAGCTTCTTGACGAGTTCTTCAGCGATTTCTTTAGAAACGCCTTCCTTGATTGTCTTAGGAGCACCGTCGACGATAGCTTTTGCTTCGACAAGTCCGAGGCCGGTTGCATCTTTAACAGCTTTGATAACTGCAACTTTGTTTCCGCCTGCCGAAGTCAAAACGACGTCAAACTCCGTCTTCTCTTCAGCTGCCGCTGCCGCGCCTGCTGCGGGTGCTGCCGCAACTGCGATAGGTGCCGCTGCGCTTACGCCGAATTCCTCTTCGATTGCTTTAACCAATTCCGACAATTCGAGAACGGTCATATTTTTGATTTCTTCGATAAATTTCTTTGTATCTGCCATTTTAAATATCCTCCGATAAAATGATAAAATTTAAATTAGTTATTTTCTTTTTCTGCAATTTTGTTAAGGCAAACTGCAAGACCTCTGACAAGTCCGCTGAGAGCGAACACACAATTGGTGATGAGCTGTTCTTTCGACGGCAATTTAGCATATTGATTTACAAGAGCTTTATCTGCAAACTTTCCGTCAATCATACCGCATTTGATTTCCATTTTAGGATATTTTTCTGCGGATTGAGTCATAAGTTTACAGGGAGTTACGCAGTCGTCTTTGCAAAAAGCGACAGCGGTCGGTCCGTTGAGATATGCGTCGAAATCGGTAAAGCCTAAATCATTGAAAGCTCTTTGCACAAGTCTGTTTTTGAGAACGCAATATTCGATGCCGTTTTTCCTGAGTTCGGAACGCATAGCCGTGTCCTGCTCTACGGTAAGTCCTACGTAGTTCACCAAAACGATACCTTGAGCGGAAGAAATTTTCTCTTTGATGCCTTCAACAATCTGTTTCTTTTCTTCGATAATCTGTGATGATGCCATTGTAACCTCCTTAAAGAATAGGCGACAAAAAAGTGTCGCACGCCAAAGCAGAACGACACTTGTGTTTCGTGTAATTCCTCGGCAAGCATTTTGGTTTTAAGCTTTCGCACTTGCTGTCTTCGGCATTTAGATTATTTAAATTATAATAATTTTTCGTTTATCTGTCAACAAAATAACGCGGTTGAATTAGTTTGCTTTATATCCGACTTTGACCGACGGTCCCATCGTAGACGCAACGAAAACGGACTTAATGTATTGACCTTTTGCCGCTGCCGGCTTAGCCTTTACGATTGCTTCCATAACGGTGTCGAAGTTTTCGAGAAGTTTTTGAGTTCCGAAAGACTTTTTGCCGATGGTGACGTGAATGATAGCGGATTTGTCGAGTCTGTATTCAACCTTACCGGCTTTGATATCGGCGATTGCTTTTGCAACGTCGGGGGTAACAGTTCCGGATTTGGGGTTCGGCATAAGACCCTTAGGTCCTAAAATTTTCGCTATTCTTCCGAGAGCTCCCATCATATCGGGAGTGGTAACGATAACGTCGAAGTCGAACCAGTTTTCGTTTTGGATTTTTGCTATATACTCTTCAGCACCGACATAGTCTGCGCCGGCCTTTTGAGCGGCATCTGCCTTATCGCCCTTTGCGATAACCAAAACCTTGACTTTTTTACCCGTTCCGTTCGGAAGAACGACGACGCCTCTGACCTGTTGGTCTGCGTGACGGGGGTCAACACCGAGTTTAACGTGAAGTTCGATTGTTTCGTCAAACTTCGCTTTCGCGGTATCGATGACAAGCTGCAGAGCGTCGGCGGATTCGTAAGATTTGGACTTGTCTATGATTTTTGAACTTTCGATATAATTCTTACCTTTACTCATAATACTCCTCCTTACTCCTCGACCTCGATGCCCATGCTGCGAGCGGTGCCTTTAATCATGCTCATAGCTGCTTCAAGCGACGCCGCATTTAAGTCTACCATTTTTGTTTCGGCAATCTTTTGCACTTGCTCTTTTGTCAACTTGCCGACTTTGTTTTTATTGGGAACACCCGAGCCGCTTTCGATTCCCAAGGCTTTGAGAATGAGAACGGGCGCAGGCGGGGTTTTCATAATGAAAGTAAACGAACGGTCTGCATAAATCGTAATGACAACAGGAATGATGAGTCCTGCCTGAGAGGCGGTTTTTTCATTGAATTCCTTAGTGAATGCCGGGATGTTAATACCGTGAGGTCCGAGTGACGAACCGACGGGAGGTCCCGGAGTTGCTTTACCCGCAGGTAATTGCAGTTTAACTACTGCCGTAATCTTTTTAGCCATATATCCTCCTGACTAACGTGGTTTTCCGAAAGAATAAAGGATTTTCTTTCTCCCACCTTTAAATTATAATTTCTCTACTTGAGAGAAGTCGAGCTCGACAGGCGTTTCTCTGCCGAACATCTGAACGGTAACTTTTACCTTTTGTTTTTCTCCGCTGATTTCTTCGACTACGCCGATGAAACCTTCAAGCGGACCGGAAACAACTTTGACGCTGTCCCCTACTTTTATGTCAAAATCCTCAACGTCGATAACTTCGAGTCCCATTCTCTTCACTTCGTCGGGAAGCAAAGGAAGCGGTCTTCCCTTAGGCCCTACAAAGCCCGTAACGCCTCTCGTTCCCGTGACTCTGAACCAAATATCGTTTGTATAAATCATTTTTATGAACACATAGTTGGGGAACTTCTTTTTCTGAACGACTTTTTTCTTTTTTTCGTTGAATTCTTCTTCGACAGGAATTTTGACGTCGACAATATAATCTTGAAGGTTATTGTTCTCAATCATATTGTGAAGATTTTCTTCTACCACATTCTCATAGCCTGTGTTGATGTGGAGAACATACCATTGTGGTTCTAAATCTTTATTATTATCCATTGTTGCTCCTTCGTTTAGGCTATACCCAAACTTACCCAGCCGTTACCCATTAACAATGACAAAAGGCCGAATAAAACATAGTCCATTGCAAAAAGGACCACAAGGAATAACACAACGACGAAAATAACTATACCCGTTGATGAAAAAACGGATTTTCCTTTCGGCCAAGTGACCTTTTTAAGCTCGGAAATAATGCCCTTGATACCTTTGCCGATACTCTTAAAGATATTTCTTCTCGGCTTCTTGCCCGTCTTGTCTGCTTTCTTAGCCTGCTTGGCTTTTTTCTCGGTAGCGGCTTTAGACACGCTCGAGGTATCGGGACGCTGTTCGATACGAACAGGCACGGGTTCTTCCGTCTTTTGATTCTTTTTATTTTTAGCCTTTACCGACTTTAAAGTTTTGACTTCGGGAGTCTGTGCGCTTTCGTCGACCGTTGCGTCTTCTTGAGCCTCGCCAACGGTTTCGGAGTCCAAAACCTGATTGTCTGAAACTTCTTCGACGCTATTTTGAACGTCGTCGGACGCAACGCCGTCTTCCGACAATACTTCGTCTTCGGACAGGGTAACTTCGTCGATTTGTTCCTCAGAGTCTACGGTAGCTCCGTCGACGGCTTCGGTTTCGACTTCGGTATCCGAAACAGTATCGGCAGAATCGCTTTCGACGGTTTGTGCGTCTTTGATTTCTTCCGCTTGAGTTTCGGCGTCCTTATTTTCCATCAGGTCTTTATTTTCAGGCATATCTTTTGCCATTACAGCCTCCTAACCCTTACTTTGTTTCTTTATGTAAGGTGTGTTTTTTGCAAAAACGACAATATTTGTTCAATTCCATTCTGTCGGGATGCTTTTTCTTGTTTTTATCTAAGTTGTAGTTGCGCTGATTACATTCGGTGCAAGCCAGCGTGATTTTGACTCTATTTTCTTTTTGAGCCATTTTAGCCTCCTCCCGCTTTCTACGGCATACTATGCGCGACGGCAAAAGCCGTCACGCATAGAAGCTGTTTGAAAGACTGATTATTCGATTATCTTTGATACAACGCCCGAACCGACTGTTCTGCCGCCTTCACGGATAGCGAAACGGAGACCTTGCTCGATAGCGATAGGCGTGATAAGGGTGATTTCCATATCGATGTTATCGCCGGGCATAACCATTTCGACGCCTTCAGGCAATTTGATCGTTCCGGTAACGTCGGTTGTTCTGAAGTAGAACTGAGGACGATATCCGTCGAAGAAAGCAGTGTGACGGCCGCCTTCATCCTTGGTCAAAACGTAAACCTGAGCGGTGAACTTGGTGTGGGGATGAATAGTGCCGGGCTTAGCCAAAACCTGTCCTCTTTCGATATCCGTTCTTTGAATACCACGCAAAAGTGCGCCGATGTTGTCGCCTGCGACAGCCTCGTCAAGGAGTTTACGGAACATTTCGATACCGGTAACGACGGTTTCTTGTTTTTCTTTCTTGATACCGACGATTTCGACTTTGTCATTGAGCTTGAGGCATCCTCTTTCAACTCTACCGGTAGCAACGGTGCCACGTCCGGTGATGGTGAAGACGTCTTCAACAGGCATCAAGAAGGGTTGATCGGTGTCACGCTTGGGTTCCGGAATGTAGGAATCGACAGCGTCGAGCAACTTTTGAATGCACTCGAGTGAAGGATCGTCGTTCTTGCCTGCGAGCAATGCTTCGGAAGCCTTAAGAGCCGAACCTCTGATGATAGGCGTATCGTCGCCGGGGAATCCGTACTCGTTGAGGAGTTCACGAACTTCCATTTCGACGAGCTCCAAGAGCTCTTCGTCGTCGACTTGGTCGCACTTGTTCAAGAAAACTACGATGTAAGGAACACCAACCTGTCTTGCCAAAAGAATGTGCTCTCTGGTCTGAGGCATAGGACCGTCGGATGCCGCGACAACCAAGATTGCGCCGTCCATCTGAGCGGCACCGGTAATCATGTTCTTAACGTAGTCAGCGTGTCCGGGGCAGTCAACGTGAGCGTAGTGACGCTTCTCAGTCTCATACTCAACGTGAGCGGTGTTGATTGTGATACCACGCTCTCTCTCCTCCGGAGCCTTATCGATCTGATCGTAAGCTTCGAACTTAGCCTTGCCCTGAAGGGACAGCCACTTTGTGATAGCTGCAGTAGTAGTGGTCTTGCCGTGGTCAACGTGACCGATGGTGCCGATGTTTACGTGGGGCTTAGTGGAATTATAATGTTCCTTTGCCATTGGTATTTCCTCCTTAATAGGTGATATCTGGTGTCCCCCATTGGGCGGGGGACGCCGTAATTTCAGTAATAATATTGTAACATCTTTCCGCGAAAAAATCAAGTAGTTTC
>ERZ779737.1694-NODE-1694-length-16447-cov-2.622255_pt1 | contig 16447 bp, 17 predicted proteins | sample MGYA00511889_ERZ779737 | MGnify/ENA primary metagenome ERZ779737 (study PRJEB29588, sample SAMEA2163575) | human gut metagenome | biome: human gut; feature: human-associated habitat; material: faeces | place: Denmark | collected 2008/2010 ...
GGCGGGAGGTTAAAAAAACTCCGCAGGCGCGCGCATAACGGGTGTACCCGTGGGGGTGTGGTTGACGGTGTAGAAAGGGGGCGTTTTTTGTGGCGACAAAGAAGGAGCTTACGAAAGAACAGAAGATCAAAAAAGAGATTGCCCGATTAAAGTGGGTTTTCAAAGACCTTGACAAAAACAAGTTGCAAACCGTGGAAAGCCTGATAAAAAACGCCGCATTCATGGCCGTTTCGCTGGAAGAGCTACAAGAAATCATAAACGCCGAAGGCTATGTTGTGGAGTACCAGAACGGCGAAAACCAGAAAGGCACGAAGCAAAGCGACGCGGTAAAAACCCATATAGCAATGACGAAAAACCATGCCGCAATCATTAAGCAGTTGACCGATCTTGTGCCGCCTGAAAAGAAAAAAGAAAGTAAATTGCAGGCATTGAGGGACGAATAATGCCCTTTGCGAATTACATTTACGAATATTTTTCAGGCATTCAGAGCGGGAAATATACGGTTGGAAAATGGGTTCGGCTGATTTATGAAATCATCATAGCGGGGCTTGAACGGGGCGAATATTTCTTCAATGCGAAGAAGGCCAACAAAGCGATCAAGTTTATAGAAAACTTCTGTCACCATTGCGAAGGCCGCGAAGACCTTTTGAAGCTGGAAGTGTGGCAGAAGGCTTGTGTTTCCGTTATCTTCGGGATCGTGGACGCGGACGGCTTGCGCGTCTTCCGTGAAGTGTTTATTGTCATAGGCCGGAAGAACGGCAAGACGCTTTTTGCGTCGGCCATTATCGCATATATGGCGTATCTTGATGGAGAATACGGCGCGAAAATATATTGCCTTGCGCCGAAGCTGGATCAAGCGGCCATTGTTTACGATAACTTTTACCAGATGTTGAAGAAAGAACCGGAGCTTGCGGAGCTGGCGAAAAAGCGGCGTTCCGATATTTACATAGAGGACACGAACACGGTTGTTAAGCCGCTGGCGTTCAATGCGAAGAAAAGCGACGGCTTCAACCCGCATTTGGTCGTCAATGATGAGGTTGCAAGCTGGCGCGGCGACGGTGGTTTGAAGCAATACGAGGTTATGAAATCCGCGCTTGGCGCACGGCGGCAACCGCTGATCCTGTCCATTTCCACGGCGGGATACGAGAACGACGGAATTTACGATGAATTGATGAAGCGAAGCACGGCTTTCTTGAAAGGCAATAGCAAGGAACGCCGCCTTTTGCCGTTCCTCTACATGATTGACGATGTGGAAAAATGGAACGATATTGAAGAGTTGAAGAAGGCAAACCCGAACATGGGCGTTTCCGTGTTCCCTGACTTTTTCCGCGAGGAAATAGCGGTTGCGGAAATGTCCGCAAGCAAAAAGGCCGAATTCCTGACGAAGTATTGCAATATCAAGCAGAATTCTTCTATTGCGTGGCTTGACGCGCACATAGTAGAAGGTGCAACGGCAGAAATCACGCTTGAAGACTTCCGGCATTCTTACGCCGTGGGCGGCATTGACCTTTCGCAGACAACAGACCTTACCGCGGCAACCGTCATTGTGGAGCGCGGCGGCAAGCTATACGCGTTCACACAATTCTTTATGCCTGCAAACCGCGTCGAGCGGGCAACGGCGATCGACGGCGTACCCTATGACATATTTGTAAAAAAAGGCGTTGTTACCCTTTCCGGCGAAAACTATGTAGATTACAAAGATGTTTATAACTGGTTCGTCATGCTGAAAGAAAAATATGAAATCTATGTGCTGAAAGTCGGGTATGACCGTTACAGCGCGCAATACCTGATTGACGACATGGCGGCATACGGCTTCCACATGGACGATGTTTTTCAGGGTGAAAACCTTGCGGGCGTGATCCGCGAGTTTGAAGGGATTTTGCTTGATGGTAATTTCAAAATACCGGATAACAGCTTGTTAAAGTCGCATTTCCTGAATGTGGCCTTAAAGCACAACATGGAAACACGCAAGTTCCGGCCTGTCAAGATTGAACAGCGGGCGCGGATCGACGGCTTTGTATCAGTCATTGACGCAATGACCGTCCGGCAAAAATACTATAACGAAATCGGCGTAATGCTGAAAAATGCGGGGTGATTTGAAAAATGGGAGTGTTTGAAACTATCTTCCGAAGGCCGCGGAACAACCTTGTTCCAACGGGCTACTTCAAAATGCTAAACGGGTACACGCCCGTTTTCACAAACGCGCCCGAAAGTGTGTACGAAATGGAGATCACGCGGGCGGCTATTCATTCATTCGCTACTTTTTGTAGCAAATTGAAGCCGGAAATTACGGGGAGCGCGAAAAAGCACCTTGAACGAACATTGCAGTTCAGGCCGAACCCGTTTCAAGACACGACAAAGTTTCTTTACAGGCTGGCGACAATCCTTGCCGTGAATAACACGGCTTTTATTGTGCCTCTTGAAGACGAATTCGGCGGCATAGCGGGTTATTATCCCCTATTGCCACAAAATTGCGAGGTTTTAGAGGTCGGCGGCGCGCCCTTCTTGCGGTACACCTTTTCCAACGGACAGCGGGCGGCGATCGAGTTTGACCGCGTGGGGATTTTGACACAATTTCAATATTCAGACGATTTTTTCGGAGAGGACAACCGCGCCTTGCGGCCAACAATGCAGTTGATCCACGCGAACAATCAGGGCATTATAAACGGCGTTAAAAATTCGGCTTCAATCCGTTTCCTTGCCCGTATAGCTAACATGCTTTCGCCGGAGGACATAAAGAAGGAGCGGGAACGCTTCACCGAAGACAACCTTTCCGCGGACAATCAAAGCGGAATGATTATCTACGATCAGAAATTCGCAGATGTAAAACAGGTTGATAGCAAGCCCTTCACTGTCAACGCGGTTCAGATGGGGCAGATTAACGAAAATGTGTTTAACTACTTCGGCACTTCGGCGGGGATCATTCAAAACAAATACACCGAAGACGAATGGAACGCGTATTACGAAGGGAAAATAGAGCCTTTCGCCCTGCAATTATCCCTTGTCATGTCAAATATGACCTTTACGCCGCGGGAAATCGCCCACGGAAACGCAATCGTGTTCACCGCGAACAGGCTTCAATACGCAAGCAATCAAACGAAGCTGAACATTTCAACACAGCTTTTCGATCGCGGGTTGCTGAACCGAAACGGCGTTATGGATATTTGGAACATGGCGCATGTGGAGGGCGGCGAAAAATACTATATCCGCAAGGAATACACCGAAATTTCACAACTTGGAAAGGAGGCGAACACAAATGCCGGTAATGAAGGATCGGGAATATCGGTCGATGGTGCTTCCGTTGACGGCGGCGGCGAAGAAGGCAACGAAGAGGTTTGACAGCGAATTTTATGTTGAAGGATATGCAACCACCTTCAACAAGCCGTATCTTCTCTATGAGTTCGACGGGGTGCAATACTTTGAAGTCATAGACCGGAACGCGCTTGTTGGCGCGGACATGTCCGATGTTATCATGCAATACAACCATGAAGGCAAAGTGCTTGCCCGACAATCGAATAAAACGCTTGGAATAGAGGCCGACGAAAGCGGCCTCTTTACTTTTGCCGATTTATCGAAAAGTCGTGCCGCGCAAGACCTTTACGAAGAAATCAACAACGGCTTAATTACAAAAATGTCGTGGGCGTTCAAGGTTTTAGAAGACGCATACGACAGGGACACGCACACAAGAACCATTTTGAAGATCAAGAAGGTTTACGATGTTTCGGCGGTATCTTACCCCGCAAACAGCGATACCGAAATATCCGCGCGTTCTTTCTTCGACGGAGTGATCGAAGCAGAGAGGCGGGAGGCGTTAGCGCGGAAAGCACAGCTATTAAAACTAAAAATCATGTTGGAGGTATGACACTATGAACAGATTACAGGAAATTGAAGCCCGCCTTGCCGCGATTGCGAACGAGATCGAGCAGAGAGGCGCGGAGCTGACCACGGAGCAGTTGACCGCATTTGAAACCGAAGTGAACAACCTGAAAACCGAGCGGGTGGGGCTGATGGCCGCCGCCGAACAGCGCAACAACCTTCTGAATTCCATTGCGGAGGGCAGAAGCGGCGGCGCGGTTGTTCGCACCTTCCCTTCCCCCTCTTCCCCCGCAGGCGGTGAACAGAGGGACGAAGCTGATCCGCTGGACAGCATGGAATACCGCCGCGCGTTTATGGCATACGCCCTTCGCGGCACGCCTATTCCCGCAGAGTTCCGCGCGGACGCTGTTTCCAAAACCGCAGAAAATGGCGCGGTGATCCCGACAACCATTCTTAACCGGATCGTCGAGAAAATGGAGGCCGTGGGAATGATCCTTCCCCTTGTTACGCGCACCGCGTACAAGGGCGGCGTTTCTATCCCTACTTCCAGCGCGAAGCCCGTTGCCTCTTGGGTAGCGGAAAGCGCAGGGAGCGACAAGCAGAAGAAGACCACGGGAAGCATTACTTTTGCTTACCATAAGTTGCGTTGCGCCGTGGCCGTATCTCTTGAAGTGGACACAATGGCACTTTCGGCCTTTGAAAACACCCTTGTAAACAATGTTGTCGAGGCTATGACGAAGGCAACCGAACAGGCCATTGTATCCGGAACGGGTAGCGGACAGCCGAAGGGCATTCTTACCGAAACCCCGAACGAGGGGCAGAAGATCGAGAGCGACACGCCCACATACGAAGACCTTGTGAACGCCGAAGCCGCATTGCCGCAGGCATACGAAAACGGCGCGGTGTGGTGCATGGCAAAGAAAACCTTTATGCAGTATTACGGCCTTGTCGATGAAACCGGACAGCCCGTAGGCCGCGTGAATTACGGCATTGCAGGCAAACCGGAACGCGCCTTGCTTGGCCGCCCCGTCATTTGTTGCGACTATGTGCCTTCCGTGGCAAGCGCGGCGGCTGGCGGCGCGTATGCGTTCCTGTTCAACTTCAAGGACTATGTGCTGAACACCAATTACACCATGACCGTGAAGAAGTACGAGGACAACGACACGGACGACATGGTAACGAAGGCGATCATGCTTGTTGACGGCAAAGTGATTGACAAGAATTCCCTTGTTGTCGTCGCAAAGACCGCAGGCGCGTAATTCGGGAGGGATAAACCATGCTTGACAAGGTGAAAAACGCCTTACGCGTAAAAACGGCGGCTTTCGACGATGAAATACAAGACCTGATCGACGCTTGCAAAGCGGATTTGCGCCTTGTCGGTGTGAATGTTCCGGAGGATACGCCCGCCGAAGGCAAAGAGGCCGCGGCGGGCGATCCCCTTATCACGCGGGCGATTGTCCTTTACGCAAAGGCAAACTTCGGATATTCCGAAGACAGCGAGAAATACCGCGCGGCCTATGATTACTTGAAATGTTCTTTGAGTTTGGCGGGTGATTATCATGCGTTGGGGTGATGAAATTACCCTGATCGCACAGAAGCCGCCCGACGAAAAGGTAAACGCAAACGGGTTCCAGAATGAGCCGGAAGAAGTGCGGAAATCCATTTTTTGCAATGTAAAATCCGCGGGTTATTCCGAGTTCTACAAGGCCGCGCAAGCGGGCTTTCAAGTGGAATTGAAGGTTGATGTTTACACGGAAGAATACGAAGGGCAACAGGCCGCGGAGCTGAACGGGAAGCGGTACAGGGTTTTGAAAACCTATGTCAACAAAAGCGGCGAAATTACCGAATTGACGCTTTCAGATCTTCCGGTCGAAGAAAGCGAAGAGCCGGACGACGGCACGGAAGGAGGCGGCGGCAATGGCGCGGTTTGAGGTATCCGGAATTGAAGCGGCGCAGGAAGCATTTTTGCGCCGGAGCGAGCGGGCGGCGAAGGCCGTTCCGAAGATGTTAAAAGCGGGCGGCGCGGTGCTTGTGAAGGCCGAACAGGAAGAAATACGGCGCACATTTACAAGTAACCGCGTTACTGGCGATCTTGCAAATTCTATCAAATGCACCGCCGTAAAGAAGCGGGGTTCGGGGCAATGCGTGGAAGTGTACCCGCACGGGAAAAACCGCCGCGGGGAGCGGAACGCAACCGTTGGTTTTGTCCACCAATACGGGCGAACCAACATGCCCGCGCGTCCGTGGTTCACGCGTTCGCACCAGAAGGCAACACCGGAAGTTCAAGCGGCTATGCGGCAGGCATGGGAGGACGAACAGGAATGATAGATACAGTTGACGGCCTGTTAAAAACCACGCTTGACGCGCTTTGCCCGAATGTGGCGCGCCTCTTCTTCCGCGGAAAGGCTGGTACATATATCACATATCAGCTTGTTTCTTCGGAAGATATGGCCGCCGCAGACGACGAAATGCACGGAACGGAATACACATACAGGGTTGATATTTACTCGAAACGCGATTATATCGCCCTTTTGCGCCGTGCGAAGCAAGCGTTGAAGGCGGCGGGATTTTACGGGCTTGTAATTGATCCGGAAGTGTACGAGCAGGACACGGGGTTTTACCATGTCCCGATTGAAGCGAAATATTACGAACAAACGGAGGTATAAAAACTATGGCAACTATTGGTTTGCGCGATCTTTACCGTGCGCCGATTACGGTTGTAGAGAGCGGCGAAGAGAAATACGGAACGCCCGTGCGCATGGCGAAGGCCATTAGTGCGGAAATGTCCGTAGAGGTAGCGGAAGCGATCCTTTACGCGGACGACGGCGCGGACGAAGTGGTAAAGGAATTCGTTTCCGGCGAATTGACGCTGAATGTAAACGATCTTATGCCCGCCGATCTTGCGGCCATTTTGGGGCAGACGCAGGACGACGATCAGGTTGTATATGCGGGAGAAAATGACGATCCCCCGTATATGGCAATCGGCTTCCGCGCGAAGAAGGCGAACGGCATGTATAAATATATCTGGCTTTACAAGGTGAAGTTCGCTATTCCTTCGGAGAGTTACCAGACGAAGGGCGATAGTATCGAATTCACCACGCCGGAGATCACAGGGCAGTTTATCAAACGGCCTGACGGACTTTGGAAAGCCGAGCATGTCGCCCTTCCTTCCGAGAGTGCGGCGCAAAGCTGGTTCACAGCAGTTCGAGAGCCGAACAACGCTTCTTCGGAAGGCTAATTTAAGCCGTTATACACGAAACAAAATACGAAAAGGAGGTACGGGGAAGCCCTTTGACGGGGCTTCCCCTATTTTGTTATGAGCGCGATTAAAGATGGGCGTTTGCCGATCGTCCTTGATAAAGAACGGCATTTGCTGTTTTCCCTGAATGTCATTGACGAAATGCAAGACAAATTCGGGGGCTTTGACAAGCTGGCCGAAATGCTGAAAGGCAAAGACGGCATTAAAAATCTTCGCTGGCTTCTTACCCTGCTTCTGAATGAGGGCGCAGACGACGGCGAAGAGCAGTTGACCGAAAAACAGGTAGGAAAAATGATCCACACAGGCAACTTCAACGAGGTTAAAACCGCGATTTTCAAGGCGTTTGCAATGGGAAACAGCGGCACAGCGGAGCCGCCGCAGGACGATGAAGACGACGAACCGGAATACGCGGAAGAAGAGAGAAAAAACGCACAGGCGGGCAAGGAGTAATAGACCTTGCCCGCCTGCTTTATATCGGCGTTACGCTTCTACACTGGCCGGAACGCGAAGTGTGGCGCATGACACCGTATAAAATCCTTGCTTTGTTCCGAATTCACAGGGAATTCAATCCGGATCGCTTCAAACCGGAGGAAAAAGAAGCGGACATTGACGATGTGTTAGGGGGGTTATAAGTGGCCGGAAAAGAAGACCAGATCAAAACCGAAATTGCCGTTGACGGCGAACAGGAATACAAGAAGGCTTGTAAAGAAATCGACGCTTCTTTGAAGGCCATTGCGTCCGAAATGAAGGTTGTTTCGGCAACTTTCGAGGGCAACGCCGACAGCATAGAGGCAATGACCGCGAAGCAAGATGTTTTGAACAAGCGGCTTGAAGAGCAGAAAAAGAAGGTTGCCGAAGCAGAAGCCGCCTTGAAAAAGTATCAGGACGCGGGGCAAGGGACTTCCGAAGCGGCTAAAAAGATGGAAACAAACCTGAATTACGCCCGCGCCGCAATGATTAAGACGGAAAACGAGATCAGAAACCTTGACGCAGGATTAGAAGAGGCGCGCAACGCTTCAAACGATTTTTCGGACGGCTTGGAGGATATTTCACAGGAAGCCGAAAGCACAGGCGGCGCGCTGGACGGATTGGGCGGCAAAGTTTCTTCCGTAGCGGGCGCACTTGGAACGGGTTTGAAAACGATCGGCGTAGGCGTGGCCGCCATTGGAACGGCTATGGTTGCGGGGATCGGGTACGCCGTGGGCTTCGCTGATGAAGTCAAAGGCGCAATGAACGATTTTGAAGCGTCAACAGGCATTGCGGAAGCCGCCGCGAACGGCTTTGAAGACGCAATGTTGCGTATCTACAACAACAACTTCGGGGAGAACATGGATGATATAGCCGCGTCAATGGCAACCGTGGCGCAGACTTCCGGCGAAGTTGATCCGACGAAAATTGAAGAGCTGACACAAAACGCTTTGATGTTGCGCGATACATTCGGCTTTGATATTCAAGAGCAAATGCGCGCCGTCAATATGCTTATGGATCAGTTTGGGCTATCTGGTGAAGAGGCGTTCAATCTGATTGCGCAGGGAGCGCAAAACGGCCTTGATAAAAACGGGGATTTGCTGGACAGTATCAACGAATATTCCGTGCATTTCAAGTCGTTAGGGCTGGACGCGGAAGACATGTTCAACAGCTTTGCAAACGGCGCGGACGCTGGCACCTTTTCCGTTGACAAGTTAGGCGACGCGGTAAAGGAATTCGGGATCAGGGTTAAAGACGGATCGGACGGCACAATGCAAGCGTTCAAGGATATAGGCTTGAACGCCGATGAAACCGCGGCGGCCTTTGCCGCAGGCGGGGAGCAGGCCGCAAAAGCCTTTGACGATGTGACAACCGCCCTTTTCGCAATGGACGATCCTTTAGCGCAGAATACCGCGGGCGTGGCCTTGTTCGGTACGATGTGGGAAGATTTAGGCGTTGAAGGTATGCAGGCGTTGACGAACCTTAACGGGGAGATCAGCACCACAACCGACGCGCTTTCCAAAATCAACGCCGTTAAATATGACGACTTCGGTTCCGCTATGTCGGGGCTTGGCCGCGTGCTGAAAACGAATTTTGTTCTTCCGATTGGCGAAGAAGCGTTGCCCGCCCTTTCTGATTTTGTCAACGAGCTTTCGGCGGGTGCGGCTTCCGCGAACGGCGATATTTCCAAAATGTCCGACACCTTCGGGACAGCCCTTGCGGGGCTGATTGAAGATTTTTCGACGATCCTTCCGCAAGTAACGGACTTTGCAACCGAAATCGTGTTAGGGCTGGTCGATGGGCTTGTAGCAAGCCTGCCACAGATCACAACGGCGGCGGTGGACATGATAACCGCGCTTGTGCAAGGGCTGGTTGCCGCGCTTCCGGCGATTGCGCAGGCCGCAACACAAATTCTTCTTGCCCTGATTGACGGGTTGATCGCCGCCCTTCCCCTGCTTGTCGAAGGCGCGTTGCAAATTGTCCTTGCGCTGGCAAACGGGATCGGACAGGCGTTGCCGCAGTTGTTGCCGAAAATCGTTGAAGTGGTCGTTGCTATGGTGCAAACGCTGGTTGAAAATATCCCTATGCTGATCGACGCGGCGTTGCAGTTGATAACAGGGCTTGCGCAAGGGCTGATTGCCGCGATCCCCGTTCTGATTACGGCCATTCCACAGATTATTACAAGCCTTGTCGAAAATCTGCTTGCCTCTATCCCGCAGATCATTCAAGCGGGAATTGACCTATTAACCGCACTGATCGACGCGTTGCCGCAGATTATCGAAACCATTGTTACAGCTATTCCGCAGATTATCGACGGAATTGTAACGGCGGTGATCGGGAGCATTCCGCAGATCGTTCAAGCCGGAATTGATTTGCTGGTTGCGCTCATTCAGGCGTTGCCGCAGATCATTCAAACCATTGTACCCGCGATCCCGCAGATTGTGGGCGCGTTGGTGAACGCCATTGTTTCCAATATCCCGCAGATCATTCAAGCGGGCGTTCAACTATTCGTTTCCCTGATCCAAAACCTTCCGACAATTATTGCCGAAATCGTGAAGGCGGTTCCGCAGATTGTAACGGGTATTGTGCAGGCGTTCGGAAGCCTTGCATATCAGATCGTAGAGATCGGCGGCAATATTGTTTCCGGCATTTGGCAGGGTATCCAGAACGCCGCAGGCTGGTTATATGAACAGGTAACGGGCTTCTTTGGCGGCATTGTGGACGGTATCAAGAATTTTCTTGGCATTCATTCCCCTTCAACGGTTTTCGCTGACATTGGCGGCAACATGGCCGCAGGCGTTGGCGAAGGCTTCGGCGGCGGCATGGATACCGTTTCCGCGGACATGCAGGGCGCAATGGGGAGCGCGGGAACGATTACCGCACAGGAGGCCGTGCAAGCCGTAAACGATGGCATTATAGCGAATATCGGCGCGCTGGACGGCGCGGTATCGGCCATTGTCGAGCGGGTAACAACGGGACTTACAGCGCAAGCGGCGCGCCTTAATCAGATCGGCGTTGACATGACGAAGTATATTGCTTCCGGCATGACAACAGGAACGCCGAATATTACAAACATTATCCCGCAGATCGTACAGTCGATTATTACCGCCTTCACCGCGCAACAACCGAAGTTCACCGCGGCGGGCGTTGATATTGACAAGGCCATAGCGTCCGGCATGGTGCAGGGTACGCCGCAGATTACGGCAAAAATCCCGCAGATCATACAGTCGATTTTGACGACGATCAACGGGTTTGTATCGCAGTTCACGGCGGCGGGTGAAGAAATGGTGCGCGGTATCTGGCAGGGCTTTCAAAATATGTCGGGGTGGCTGGAAAGCAAAGTGCGTTCTATGATGCGCGAAATTGTCGCCGCCGTAGAAGCGGAAATGCAGATTGCTTCCCCGTCGAAGGTATTTGCGGGGATTGGCGCATACATGGCCGAAGGTTTAGGCGAAGGCTTCGCCCGTGAAATGCAGAATGTTGAAAAGACAATCCGCAGGGCGACGGCTTCAACCGTTCCGGAGCCGCAAAGACCGTCCGGAAGGATCAGCAGGAACGACAACGCCGCCCGCGGCGTGCAAGTGGTTCAAAATATCTATGCGAACGAAACGAGCTATGCACAACAACAGCGCGAGGCGGCAAAGCAATTCCGCTTGATTGCACGGGAGGTTATGGGCTGATGGCAAAGAAAATCGAAAAGCTGATTTATACGAATGAGCGTGGGGAAAGTATCACCTTTTCCCACGCTTCTATTTTTCACACAAACGAGGTTAGCGGCCTTTCCGATGTGCGCAACGAGATTTACAGCATTAACAGCATGGGACAGGACGGCGACACCTATTTAGGCAACCGCATTCAATCCCGCGAAATTGAGATTGTCGGAAGTATCAGGGAGCGGGACAAGGACAGAATGCGGGATTACCGAAGGCAAATGAACCGCGTGTTGAACCCACAGTATTCCGCGGCGCTGACATACGAATACGGCGACTTCCGGCGCGTGATTGACTGCAAGATCGACAACGCGCCCGCCTTCACGCGGAAGGCTATTTTTCAAGACTTCACAATACAGCTTCTTTGCCTTAATCCGTTTTGGAGAAAAGAGGCAAAGACGCGGGACGACATAGCGACATGGATCGGCGGCCTTGAATTCCCTGTTGAAATCCCTCTTGCGGAAGGTTGGGAAATCGGGTATAGACAGCCTTCTTTGATCGTGAATGTCTATAACGAAGGTGATGTGCAAGCGGGTATTCGCGTAGAGTTCCGCGCGCTTGGCGTTGTCAAAAATCCTTCCCTTTTGAATGTGGACACACAGGAGTTTATAAAGCTGAATATCACGCTTCAAGCTGGCGACATTTTGAGCGTATCCACAGGATACGGGGAAAAAGAAGTAACATTGCAACGCGACGGCGTGACTTCTGACGCGTTCCGTTATCTTGATGTGGACAGCACATATTTTCAACTTTCGGTCGGTGATAACCTTTACAGGTATTCCGCGGAAGAAAATCTTGAAAATTTGGAAGTATCCATTTATCACGACGATCTTTATTTGGGGGTGTGACGAATGGAGCTATATATTTATGACCGCGACATGATATTGCACGGCGTAATTGACGAAATCAATTCGTTAATCTGGACGCGGCGGTATTGGTCGGCGGGCGAATTCAAGTTGCTTGTGCCATTCACAAGCAAGCATGTTTCCCTTCTGGTAAAAAACAACCTGATAATGAAGCGCGGGGACACCGAGGCGGCAGAAATCAGGTATGTTCACATTAGCAAGAATTCACAGGGGCTTGAAGAAATCGAAGTGCAAGGAAAGTTTATCACGCAATGGATCGGAAAGCGCATTATACGCGATCAGATCGCCGCAACGAGCGGGACGCAGGATATTTTATACCGGATTGTCCGCGAAACGGTCGTTTCCCAGAAAGTGGCCGCCCGCGCGATCCCGAATGTCTTAATTGATCCCACGGACGAAGACACCGGAAGCGGGAAAATAGACTATACTTCCGAAGCCTTCACAAACGCCCTTCTTGCCGTGGAAACCGCGGCGAAGGCGGCAAAATTGGGCTTCCGGTTGCGAACCGATGTGAAGACCGGAAAGCACTATTTCAGTGTGTATAAAGGCCGCGATTTGACCGCAGACCAAACCGAAAACCCGCCGTGTATTTTTTCGCAGGAATTCGATAATATCACGGAACAGGAATACACAAACAGCATTGAAAACCTGAAATCAACGGCTTATGTGGGCGGCGAAGAAGCCGAACCGCGCGTTGTGGCCGAAGTTGGCGGCGGCGCGGCTGGCCTTGACCGTGAAGAAGTCTTTGTGAACGCAACGGACATTACGAAGAAGTACACCAACGAGAACGACGAAGAGATCACGCGCACCGATGAAGAATATTTAGCCTGTCTTGAAGAGCGCGGCGCGTCGGAGCTGGAACAATACGCCGAAACATTGAGCTTTTCCAGCACGATCAACACGCACGCGAATTTGAAGTACAGGGAAGATTACGACTTGGGCGATCGCGTGACATGCGTTAATAAACGGTGGGGTATAAAAATCAATGTCCGGATAACGGAGGTTGCGGAAACCTATCAACAGAACATGGAGGAAATAGACATTACTTTCGGGGAGAGTTTGCCCGCCCTGATTACGCAGATCAGGCAGATTACAAAGTAAAGGGGTGCAAATATGGAAAAATCAAGTTTTTTCAACAGTGTTTCCGGCGATCGCGTGTACCGCGCGGAAGAATGGGCTGAATACTTCGCTTCATTCATTGGAAACGGCGTGTTCCCTGTCCCTTCCACAAGCCTTCAAGTGGTAGCGGGTTCAGGAATGGCCGTCGCCGTGAAAACGGGTAAAGCGTGGATCAACGGCTATTTTTATTACAACACAAGCGATTTGCCCGTAACGCTGGCAACCGCGGACGGCGTGTTGAACCGCATTGACCGAATTGTTGTACGGTGGGATTTGACCGAACGCAAAATTTCCGTTGCGGTGAAGTCTTCCGCGCCTGCAACTTCCCCCGTCGCCCCTGCTTTGCAGAGGGACGCGGACGCATACGAATTATGCCTTGCCGATGTGCTTGTAGGCGCAGGCGTTACGGCCATTTCACAGGCAAACATAACGGATCGCCGCCTTGATGGTTCCTTGTGCGGCGTGGTTGCGGGCGTGGTGGATCAGATAGACACCGACGCATTCAACGCGCAACTTGAAGCGTGGTTTGCTGACTATAAGAAAATGAGCGTTGACGAATTCAACGATCTTGTTTCCTATATGGAGAGTTTGGAGCTTTTGGGCGATCAGCAGTACGCCGCCCTTGAAGCCTACATGAACGACTTTAAGACCGACGCAGAAAACGACTTCAACGCATGGTTCGCAACCTTGCAAAATGTCCTTGACGAAGACACCGCGGGGCATTTGCTGAACCTGATCCAGAACAACACCGCGCGAATTGAAATGCTGGAAGCCGTGCTTTTCAATGACATTACAACAAACCCGTTCTTGATCCTCTTTGACGATTTGGACGGCGTGGCCGCAACGGGCGTTTGGAACGCGGCGTTGCAACGGATCGAATGTTGACGCGGTGCGCCTGCAAGGGCGCGGAATTGTCGTGCATTATCGGGAATATCTTCACAGAGCTTCGCCCGCCGTGCGACATGTGCGGCGGCGAGGCGGGGACAATCCGCGGGATCACGCCCACAGGCCACGAAGCAACAATAACTTTGACGGCGGCGGGCTTTGATTTTGAGGGGTGCGCGGAAGATACCGCGCTTTTGCAGAGGATCAGGAAGGCAAGGTGCATTTATGCAGGGACAAGAGAGGGAACGCAAAGAGCCGTCCGAATTCAATGTGATTGTGAAGGCGAAAGACCTTGTAAAGCATACCTTTACGATCACGAATAGCACGGAGCGTTACCCGAAGAAATACCGTTTTACGCTGGTGAACCGCATACAGGAAAAAGCGGTTGATATTTACGAAATGACGCTTGAAGCGAACGAATTAGATTTGCGGCAAGCGGACGAACACAGACAACGGCAGAGGCTACAAGCAAAGGCGTTGACCTATTGCAAGGAGCTTCTATTTTTTATAGAGCTTTCGCAGGAAATGGGCTTTATTTCTATGAAAAGTTGCGAATATTGGTCGAAACTTGCCCTTGAAGTAAAGTACATGATCGCCGCGTGGAAGAAGCGGGACAAAGCGAGAGTATAAAACCGTTTGGGGAACGCCTTGTAGGTTTTCTTTTCGCCTTCTGCCCGCCCCGCCGCCGAATTCCGGCAACTCGTACAATGTGCGCAATGTCAACACTTCGGGGGCGTTGAACAACAACAACGCGTACAACGGCAACAGGGGCGTGCGTCCGCTTCGGTGGATCACTCGATCGAGTAGGCCACAGGCCGAAAGCAATGTACCACCATCAAAGGAAGGCGTTTCCCGTCCCCTGCTATCCACAGCGGGGACAAATACAGGATTGCCGATACCGGAGCATTGCCCGCGGGTATGGCCGAGGTTATACACGGCAAGGAGATTTTTTGACATGACCGACTTTGAAAAAGTCTATAATTTTGAAAACCTATACCGCGCGTACCGGAAGGCACGCCGCGGCAAAAGGTGGAAAGGAGCGGCGGCAAAGTTTGAAGTTAATTTGCTGGAAGCCCTGAACCTGTTAAGCGTGCAGTTACAGAGCCACACATACCGGCTTTCGCCATACAACACATTCAAGGTTTACGAACCGAAAGAACGGGTTGTAATGTCGAACAGCTACAAAGACAAGGTTGTGCAACATGCGCTTTGTGATAATGTACTTGAACCGAGGGTGCGAAGCACCTTCATAAAAGACAATTACGCTTCACAGGTTGGAAAAGGAACGCACTTCGGCCTTGAACGGCTGGAAGGGTTTATGCGGAGGTTTTACCGTGTACGAGGTGTTGACGGTTGGGTATTGAAATGCGACATATCAAAGTATTTCTATAATATCAAGCACGACGCGTTAAAATCCTTAATCCGCAAGTATATTTCCGTTCCTGATTGTCTTTGGTTGCTGGATATGATAATAGACAGCACCGAAGGCAATGTAGGAATTCCGATCGGCAACCAGTCTTCACAGCTTTTCGCCCTTCTCTATCTTTCTTCGCTGGATCACATGATAAAAGAAAAGTTAGGCATAAAATTTTATGGCCGATACATGGATGATTTCTACATCATCTGTTCGGACAAGAAAAAATTGCAGTGCATTCTCCGGGATGTTCGGGCGCTCATGGACAGTTACGGCCTTGAGCTGAACCAGAAAACCGCCATCTTCCCGCTGCGGAACGGTATTGATTTTCTGGGATTCCATAGCTACCTGACCGACACCGGCGCGGTCATCCAAAAGCTGCGCCGGGATAGCTCCAAGCGGATGAAGAACAAGATCAAGTATTGGGAGACGGCATACCCCGCAGGCGAAGCGACCAAGCAGGAAATCCTGCTGAGCTTTGATGCGTGGGATGCCCATGCCGCCCACGGCGATACTTATGCTTTGCGCAGGCAGTACGCGGACAGGCTCGAAAAATTGCTTGAGTGCAAAATCCCTATCCATCGAAAAATCAACTCGAACAAACTTGCGCGTGACAGACGGCGGGCGAGGCAATGCCGCTGCATCTACAAGAAGCAGCACAAAGCCCTGTCCTTCTCTGTATCGCAGAACACGCGGCCTGCGGAGATCATGCCGTGGGCCTGAACGAAAACAAGGAGGTAACAATGGCAAACGTAAAACTGGGCACAAAAGCCGTTGGCAGCATTGTCAAAATCAAGGTCAACGGCGCGTCCAAAGATTTTATTGTCGTGCAGCAGGGCAATCCGAATACCAGCACCTATGATTCGAGTTGCGCCGGAACATGGCTGCTGATGAAGGACCTCTACACCAC
>ERZ779737.1699-NODE-1699-length-16418-cov-4.088431_pt1 | contig 16418 bp, 13 predicted proteins | sample MGYA00511889_ERZ779737 | MGnify/ENA primary metagenome ERZ779737 (study PRJEB29588, sample SAMEA2163575) | human gut metagenome | biome: human gut; feature: human-associated habitat; material: faeces | place: Denmark | collected 2008/2010 ...
TCGACAGCAAAAAATAATACGAACCCGTTTTCAGAGTTCGTATTATTCCCTAATGAATGGCGGAGAAGGAGGGATTCGAACCCTCGATACTTTGCGGTAAACACGATTTCCAATCGTGCGCCATAGACCAACTAGGCGACTTCTCCATAAATTGCTCTACAAAAAAAATCTATAAAATTTTTGTATTTAATCTGACGGAGAATATGATAACACACTATTTCATTTTAATCAAACGCTTTTAAGTATTTAATTTTAATTTTATAGTTTATTTCCCTTTTTGAATTAGAAAAACAAACGAACAATATTTAATAAAAAATCATAAAATACCTTTGGAGAGAAAGATGATTTGTTATAAAAAGCGTGTCCTTTGTAAAACGCACATACCCTGTCCTTTAAATTACCTTGCCGTGTTTCGGAATAAATAACGGAGAGGTTTGTGACTCAGCCAAGCACCACAAACGTTTTGATAAGCGGAAACGTTTTTTATTCGCTAAGACAGCCAGGGTATCTGAATCCCGATTCAACGTGAATAATCTTCAATAATGCGGCGTTTAACACAAGAGGCTACGTCGTGGACGGAGCGCTTTTTGAATTCTGCGGAAACTCGTGGGGAATACCGCAAAATGCCGTCGATATAGCACTTCATTCAGGCACAGCGACGGGTGCGCCCTGCGACCCTGTCAGCGCACTTGAGTCAAGCAACAGCAACGCAAACATAAGCGACCAACGATAATTGACGAGGCGGCACAATTGCCGCCTTTAAATATAGTTTAAACTAACGCTATAGCCAAAATTTTTTGAAAAGTTTTATATTGAGTATTAAAACGCATTAAAGCTCGCAAATTTGTGAGGTGTCGAATATTAAATGCTGATGCTTTCAAACACCCTTTTTAAATCGTCTCTGATAACCAAAGTCGCAGAAGAATCGAAAGAAGTTGGCTGATTATTTATAAGGCACAAAATTTTACCGTTAGTGTTATACAAAAGCGAGCTTGCAGGATATACCGACAGAGAAGTTCCGCCCACAATTATCAAATCGGCTTCTTCTATCGCCATATACGCCCTAGACCATTCAGTATCCGAAAGAGGCTCCTCGTACAAAACTACGTCGGGTTTGACAACTCCTCCGCATTTTGCGCATTTTGGAACTCCTTTTGAGTTTAAAATATAATCCACGCCGTAAAACTCACCGCAATCGAGGCAATAATTTCTGTTTACGCTTCCGTGCAGTTCTATGACGTTTCGGCTACCTGCCATCTGATGCAGACCGTCTATATTTTGCGTTATCACCGCCCTTAGCTTTCCCGCTTTTTCGAGCGAAGCAAGAGTTGAATGAACTACGTTTGGTTTTGCATTCGGATAAAGCATTTTCGAGCGGTAAAATTCAAAAAACTTTTCCGTGTTCCGAACAAAAAAGGAATGGCTTAAATAAACCTCGGCAGGCAGGTCGCCCATATACAGCCCGCCCTTCCCTCTGAAATCGGGAATACCGCTTGCCGTGGAAACGCCTGCGCCACCGAAGAAAACGGCGTTTGAGCTTTGTTTTATAAAATCGTTTAGTTTATCCGTATCCGACATAAGCCGTTATCCTGCCTTATCAATAAGAAAAATTAAATTTTTAACAGACCTTAAATTTTTGAAAAAATCTGTTTTGACAGCGAAATCAACACCTGAGTTTGTTATTACTCTCGGACAATCTGTCAAGAAATTTAACGGGAATATCTCTTTTTGTGCACCTTTCCGTAAACTTAGAAGTGACGGCAAGATATATACAATATATTGCAGGCAACCCGAGATTCGTTTCCATAAGCGAGTTGACAACAAGCACTTTAATCTGTTGCAAAAAGTCCATATCGACGGAACGAATACCGCCCAATAACAAGGTAACTTCCCAACCGAATTGAACGGCAACGCCAATCGCAAAAAGCCACAATAGTTTAAACTGTTTATTTTTATCCTTTTGAAAAAGATTCCAAACAATGAGCGCAACATAGCTTACAATCAAAAAGACCGCCATAAACCAATGATAGGCGCCTGTTTCACGCCATATGGTTATTTGTTGTCCACCGCCTGTTATAGCATCATCCAAAATAGGACATACAATCCACCACAACACAATGAGCAAAGTCCATTCCGTTAATTTTTCGTCACGTCTAAGACACAGCCATATCCACGCGAAATTAGTAATGCCGTAGCTGAAAGACATCCACAATAAAACCCAGAACATATCTGCGTTGACAATATGCCTTGACCCTGTGGCAAGATGAAAAATTCCGTAATCAACTATGAAATACAATAATCCTCCGCAAAGAGCAAATATCAAAGAAAGTCTCCTCTTTGTAAAGAACAATAAAAGACAAAACGCAATAATGAAAATTGAATCCATTATTATATATGAAAGTCCGAATGACCTTAGCGCGATAATATCCATTTTCCCTCCTTTGTATATTTTGATTTTAACAAATTTTTACCTTCAATACAATACTCTTTTTAACTTTTTCTGATATCCGATTGCCGAAATATAATAGTTTGCAATCAGTTTTTTCATTTTAAAATTGTAACACGGATATTTATCTGACTTTACGCCCAAGAGTCTTAAAAACTATAGTGCAAAATCAATATAAAAATCTAATTAATGTATATTTATTCATATATTTTTATATTAATTAAACTTTTTGAATATTTATACATTTTTATTTAATAAATATAAAAATTATTTGATTTAATTGTAATTAAAAAAAGTCTCAAATTCGATGACGAAGTTATAAAAAAACTAAAAAAACGGAAAATCGGAACGCGGGTCGAGGATTTGACGGTTTACAGAAAATTAAAAATCATAAAAAAAAGCTTTTTAAAAGCAATCGTAGTTGCCTTTAAAAAGCTCGTGATTTTAAATTGCAAATTTTAATTTTTACTGCTCATAAAAACAAAGCCTTCTTTTTTTATGGCATTCATCTCACCTCGGACAAGGTCGATAAACTCTTTGTTGTTGGCAGATTTTACCAGCCTTGTATAAAGATTTTCCGTTTGTTCCGCAGTATCGCCTACAGACAGAATTTTGCGAATAGCCCATACGGCTTCAAGCTCCGATTGATTGAGGAGCAATTCTTCCTTTCTCGTTCCGCTTCTTGCAAGGTCGATTGCGGGGAATATTCTCTTTTCGGAAAGGCGGCGGTCAAGGTGAATTTCCATATTGCCCGTCCCCTTAAATTCTTCATAAATAACGTCGTCCATACGGCTGCCCGTATCGATGAGAGCGGTTGCGATAATCGTAAGACTGCCGCCGTTTTCAATGTTTCTTGCCGAGCCGAAAAAGCGTTTAGGACTGTAAAGCGCGCCCGGGTCTATACCGCCCGACAACGTTCTGCCCGTAGGCGGTATCGTAAGATTATATGCTCTTGCAAGACGCGTTAAAGAGTCAAGCAAAATAACGACGTCTTTGCCCATTTCAACAAGACGTTTGGCTCTTTCAAGAAGCATTTCCGCCGCTTTTGTGTGATGCTCGGGAAGCTCGTCAAATGTCGAATAGACAACCTCGCCTTTTATGGACCTTTGCATATCCGTAACCTCTTCGGGACGCTCGTCAATGAGTAAAACTTTTAAAATGACGTCGGGATAGTTTTTAGCAATTGAGGACGCAATCATTTTAAGCAAAGTGGTTTTACCTGCTTTCGGAGGCGATACAATCATTGCCCTCTGGCCTTTTCCTATCGGAGCTATAAGGTCTATTGCTCTGGTGGCAAAGTCATTCGGCTTATCCGCCATTTCAAGCACATATCTTTCGTTAGGATAAATGGGAATAAGGTCGTCAAAATTGGGTCTTGAAGAAAGTTTTTCAGGTGGTTCGCCGTTGACTTCGGTAACTGAAAATATTGAAGGAGGCTTTCCTTCCTGCACCACTCTGGCCATACCTTTTACATAATCGCCGCTTCTCAGACCGAATTTTTTTATTTTTATTCCGTGAACGTATGCGTCTTTTTCGTTGCACTCTCCGTTTTTGATTCTCAAAAAGCCGTATCCGTCGGGATTAATTTCAAGATAACCCTCTCTTTCTTCTTCGATATCGGCAGATTCGTTTATAATATTCGGAATGGGGTTTATAGTTGTAGGTTTATAAGAATCGTCCTCTTCCTCTTGTTTGGATTTTAGCGGCTTGGGCGGTCTTCCCTTTACAGGTTTAGGAGGAACTTCACCGTTAATAACAGACAAAATCATATTAACAAGCTCCATTTTATTCTTTTTTGTGGGTGAAGAAATTCCTGCATTTCGCGCAATCGCCCTCAGAGCAAAAATATCCATTTGCTCGAGTTCCTCGCGAGTATAACTAATCTGAGACATAATACCTCCAAAAAATTATGTAAATAACCGTTGAATTTTAAATCTGATAAATTTTATCGAATTAAGGAAAAAGTAAATAAATTCAAAGACTGAAAAGCAGTCAAAAATCAGTCGATAGCGACTAATCGAGTTGAACTTTATCCAAAACTATAACCTTAGTGCTTTCGCCGTCAAAATCCGCGCGGTCAAATTCGACGGAATCCGACTCGGCATAAACGACGTCTTCTTCGGGGAAAAGGTCAATAAAATCCGAGACCTTATCGATATCCATAATGGAATCCTTTGTGCGATAGTGCATGGGAATTACGATATCAGGCATAATTTTATCGACGTATTCTTTAGCTTCGACGGCATCGATGGTATATTTTCCGCCGACGGGAATAAGCAAAATATTGACGGGCATAATGGTCTCCACCACACGGATATTGCACTCCTCTCCTATATCTCCGAGGTGGCAGACTTCTACGCCGTCCATTCTGAATTTAAATATAAGATTATCCCCTCTTTTCGTGCCCATGTGATGGTCGTGATAAGACTGAAAACTTTGAATATGTATTCCTTCGAGCTCAAATCCGCCGAGTTCGTCGATGACAATAGGATTGCCTCCGACTTTGGAAACGACGTTGTGGTCGGAATGTTTATGACTTATGGTAACGGCATTGGCATTTACTTTGGGCATCGGAAAACCTACGACGCTTTCTTCGAAAGGGTCGGTAACAATCGACGTCCCGGTGCTCTCTTCGAGTTTAAAAGAACTATGCCCTAACCACTGAATTTTCATACAAACTCCTGACGGTTATTTTTTTAATAAATTTTTTATTTTATCAATCGGGTCAAGTAACTTTCCGACAGATTCGTTAAAATTGCAAGAAGCAATAATGTATGCTATGTATTTTGACAAATCGCTTTCAATGAACCAATCGCATTCGGCCAGTTCAGGAATGCGATAAGTCAGGTTTGTCGAAACGACTGCTTCAAACATTCCTTCTTCATGCGCTTTATTGAATTTTTCAACGCCTTCCGTAAAGAGCGGGAAAGTGCAGGACAGGAAAATTTTGTCTGCGCCCTTTTCTTTAAGTTCGGTGGCGAGTTTTATAACGGAATCGCCCGTAGCGATAATATCGTCGGCAACGAAAATGTTTTTTCCCGAAACGGGGCTGCCGATATATTCGTGTGCAATAATCGGATTGCGTCCGTTAACTACTTTAGTATAGTCGCGACGCTTATAAAACATACCAAGGTCGACGCCGAGAACGGAAGCATAATAAATGTTTCTTGACATAGCACCTTCGTCGGGAGATACGACCATAAAATCGTTATGCAAATCAAGCTCGGGATATTTTCTTTTTAATGCTTTAAGAATTTGATAAGTTGCAAAGAAATTATCAAACCCCATAAGCGGAACGGCGTTCTGAACGCGAGGGTCGTGCGCGTCGAACGTGATGATATCCGTAACGCCCATTGCTTTTAATTCCTGCAACATCATGGCGCAGTCAAGCGACTCCCTGCCGGCTCTGCGGTGCTGTCTGCCACCGTATAAAAGAGGCATAATAACCGTTATACGGTAAGGCTTTCCGGCACATGCGCAGATAATCCTTTTTAAGTCGGCATAATGTTCGTCGGGCGTGATAGGTATCTGTTTTCCGAAGAGGTCGTATGTAACCCCGTGATTGCCCACGTCGCAGATAATGTATACGTCCTTGCTGCGCACGGTATCGTTGACCATACCCTTGCCGTCTCCCGTGGTGAAACGAGGATAACTTGTATCTACAATAAAACTGTCAACGTCGGCATATACTTCCGTACCCGATTCTTTGAACATTTTAACAAGTCTTGCGTCTATCTGTTTTGCGAGTTCCTGCGCTCCTTTCAAAGCTATAATCGCAAGCGGAGCGGCATTTTTTTGAGCGGAAAATTGTATATCGTACGTCGGCGTCATTTGTATCCTCCTATGTTTGTAACCATTATAACATAAATTTCAAATTTTACAAGAAATAAATCGATGATTTTGAAAGATATTTGTAAAGAAATTGAATTTTATACCATTGACTTAATATGACATATATATTATAATTATTACATATTCAAATTGATAAGGAGCAAATTATGCAAAAAAGAAAACTATTTAACATTCTTCGCGTCTTATGCTATTGCTTAGGTTTTCCGCTTTTATTTCTTATCGGTCTGATTGCCTCAATGCCGTTTTTCGGTGAACCGGTTTATGCCGATTCATGCGCCAACGGCATTTTGATTTTACTCGGCATTTGGGCGATAGTGGAAATCGTTCGCTTCAGCATGAAGTTCGCTCTGAAAAAGCACCGCCTTCTTCAGACAATTATCACAATCATAGTAGCAATTGTCGTTATGGCAGTTCCTATGTTCATCACCGACGCCGTTCTCGGAAAACAATTCAAAGAAATGGTCGCCGATAACGAAACCATTACCGTTTCTTTCAACGAAGGCGATAAAATTTACGCTGCGGGAACTACTGTCACCCTCACCGAAAACCTTACCGTTCCTGCCGAATACTTCAACGCCGGCTTTGCAACGGAAAATTATGAGTATCAGGTAGGTTGGTATAACGTTGTTACAAATACCTCACGTCGGGACAAAGCACTTTACTGGCAGCTCATTTACGATACCGATATTTATATGTATAAAACCGGCATCAATAAATGGCTTAACTTCAACGACTATAAATTCAACAACTATGAAGAAAGCACCGGTGACGGTCTTGCCCTCGGTGTTGCTTCGACTATTAAAAAGGAAATAAATACTCTCAAAAAGGTTGTTGCTGTTTACTATTATCAGGATATTAACTCTTTGCCTATATCGGAAGAACTTCAATCCGCATACGACCTTGCTTGCGGAAAGACAAGCACGAGCGATATAATCTCTTCGGGCATGTCGCTTTCCTCGCTCTATCAGCTTCAGTTCGAATTAGAGACAAGACCTTCTCTCTATCCTTTCCTCGCTGTCAGAAATTATATCTACATCTTCATAGGTATCGTTGCTTTTGTTTACATTCTCATCTACTTCCTTAACGAAAAATATTTAGCTTGCAATCCCGACGAAATCGTTCAGTTTAAATTCCTGAACAAATTCAGAAAGGAAAACGGAGAGCCTACGCCCGAAGCTAAACCCGCTAAAGAAGCAAATTCCAAAAAGAAGGAGGAAAAAGGTAATGAATAAAAAAGCATTAATGATTTCATTGGACGTCATACTGTATGCTATCGGTTTTCCCATTCTTTTGATAATTGCGATAGTGTATTCTCTCCCCTATTTTGAAACTAACCTTTACGGTCTCACTGCAGCTACTCCTATTATATTAGTTGTGCTTGCATGGCTTGCAACAGGCGTTTCGGAACTTGCAATTCGTCTTGTCGCCAAAAAGAAAATGGACGCAGGCGCCTATCCCGACAAAAAGAAGGCTTTGAGAAGTCAAGGCATAAGAATGCTTATTGCAATCTTCTGCTGCCTTACGATATTCACCTGCTTCCTCGACATCGTTCTTCCTCCTTTGCTCAACAAGGCAACTCAAGGAACTATTCTTTACGAAGATATCCTTTTAGACGATCAATCACAAAACGAGGCGCAGCAAGACCTCTTCAAAACCTTTGTAACTTGGAACGTTGAAAACGGCAACCTCAAAGATAAGACTCTTGCGGAAATGGATAAATTCTTCACCGCTCAAGGAAAAGATAAAGCTTATATAGAGCAAATGAAGACGTATTTTGTCAACGCTTCCAAAGATTTCCGCGCTAATACAAATACCCTGACAGGTTGGGAAAGATACGGCCTTAACGCCGAAGGCGGCTTTACGGAATCTTGTAAGGATAAAATACTTCAAGCTTATCTCGATGAAGCTATGAACAACGAAGAAATTCAAACGGTTCTTAAAAAGTGCTTCAACACAATCGATGCGGCATATCAAACGTTTGACCCTCTTACGATTGAGCTTGCGCTTGAAAACCTTGACTATCTCTTTAACTACAATCACGATTGGCTCAACGATCTCATGTTGGTTATCTACGGAGATGAAAACGGTGAAGCAAACAAGGATACTCCCGGAGATTTAACTACGGGCGACTACCTCTATATGTGGTGTATAGTCGACCTTCTCGGTGAAGTGCCCAGCGACCCGATGGTTGAAGACAATATGAGCTTGCTCCGCCCGATGTGGAAGTTGTATACCGATAAAAACGGCGTTGAAACAACCCACAACGAAGCCCGTGGCGTTCTTGACTACATGAGCATGGCTTGGATGGATAGCATCACGCTTTTGGGTATCGTTTCCGTCACTAAGATGCGTTTGTGGTTCTACTTCTTCAGCGCAATTATCATGGTAACGGGTCTTGTCAGATACTTTATCGTCCGTCCCTCCTACTACGGCGTGTCGCTCTGCGGCTGCACGGCTTGCGGCAACGGCGACTCAACAGACGGTAACGGAGAGGAGGCAGTCTTTGAAGAAAATTTTGCCGATAACGCATCAGACGATAAAAAGGCAAAAAAGGCTAAAAAGTCAAACAAAAAGAAAGCCGAAACCGTAGAGACGGAACAAAACGCAGAGGCTGTCGAATCCGAAAAAATCGAAGAAACGGCTCAAAATGAAGTCACGGAAACCTCCGAAACTTCTTTAGAAAACCCTCAAGAATAACTTTACGTTATAAAAAAAGGCTCGCAATAGCGAGCCTTTTTTATTCGTAATAAATTTAACTAAAGGTAAAACTAAAAAATTTTTAAACAAAAACAAAAAATAATTTATTGGAAAAGGTCAACCAAAATTTTATTCATAATCATAAATCCTTTATCGTTTAAAGATATGCGGTCACCTTTTATATAAAAATAATTTTTATATTTATCATAAAAATCAGGCTTATTTAATATTTCTTCCTTTAAAAGGCCATGAGAGGTTCTGAGGGCGAGCATTATCCTTTCAAGCTCTATGTCACTCTCGCTTAAAACCTCTTTAAATTCCCTTTTCAACGGGTCTGAAACGTATTCATCGAAAGCGGATTGATTTCCGTATCGTTCATTGCCGATAAGAGAGTGAGCGGAAAGACCGAAACCGTAATAAGGCTTTCTGACCCAATATCCGAGGTTGTGTTTGGACTCATATCCCCTTTTGCAGAAATTAGAAACTTCATAACGTTCATATCCCAAACTTTTTAGTTTTGCTATAGCAAACGAAAACATGTCGGCAAGTTCGTCGTCGGTTGGCAACTTAATATCGTTTTTTATATATCTGTCGTAAAAAGGAGTACCTTCCTCGATTTGAAGCATATAACAGGATATGTGTTTTACTCCCGAATCGCTTAAATACTCGATATCTTTAGCCAAACTTTCTGCCGACTGTCCCACCAGCATAATATCGCAGTTTATGTTTTCAAAAATTTTAACCGCTCTGGTTATAGCCTGTTTTGCCGTCTTAGAGTTGTGCACTCTGCCGAGAAATTTTAAAACGTCGTCACTAAGGCTTTGCACACCTATGCTGAGCCTGTTAAAACCTGTCTCTTTATATGTCATCAGTTTTTTGAGAGTGGCAGATTCGGGATTAACCTCGATTGAAGCCTCTTTAACGTCAAATTCAAATCTTTTATTTAACAAATTGAAAATGTCGACGATAAACTTTTCGTCGACAAAAGACGGCGTTCCGCCCCCGAAATAAACCGTATCAATAGTTTCACTCGGAATATCGGTATTTAAAATTTCCTGCTTTAGTGCGTCAAAATATTCTTCCGCCCTGTTTATACACGGAAAAGATTTAAAATCGCAATAATTGCATTTTTGTTTGCAAAAAGGAATATGAACGTAAATTCCCGCAAAATTTTGTGAGTTATTATTCGTCATCGAGCTTTAAAATGCTGGCAAACGCCTCGGAAGGAACTTCAACGCTACCAACCTTTCTCATTCTCTTTTTGCCTTCCTTTTGCTTTTCCAAAAGTTTTTTCTTTCTCGTTATATCGCCGCCATAGCATTTGGCAAGAACGTCTTTTCTTACCGCCTTAACGGTTTCTCTGGCGATGACCTTACCGCCTATTGCCGCCTGAATGGGCACTTCAAAAAGCTGTCTCGGGATAACTTCCTTTAATTTTTCGGCAAGCTTTCTACCCCTCGAATACGCTTTATCTTTATGAACAATAAGACTGAGTGCGTCGCAAACGTCACCGTTTATTAAGAGGTCAAGCTTTACAAGGTCGCTCTTTTCATAGCCTTTAATTTCATAATCCATACTTGCGTAACCTTTAGTCCGTGATTTAAGGGTGTCAAAAAAGTCGTAGATAATTTCATTTAAGGGTATATCGTATGTTATAACAACTCTTGTAGGGTCAATATACGACATATCTATAAAAACTCCCCTTTTGTCCTGACAAAGTTCCATTATCGGTCCGACAAACTCGGGCGGAGTGTAAAGGCTCGCCTTTACGACAGGCTCTTCGATATAATCGATTTCGGAAGCGTTTGGAAGCATACAAGGATTTTCGACTATAATTTCCTCGCCGTTAGTCTTTTTAACTCTATAAGAAACGCTGGGAGCGGTTGTGACTAAATCGAGGTCAAACTCACGTTCGAGTCTTTCCTCAATAATTTCCATATGAAGCAAACCCAAAAAACCGCAACGGAAGCCAAAGCCGAGAGCAAGGGAGTTTTCAATTTCAAACTGAAGCGAAGCGTCGTTTAACTGAAGTTTCATAAGAGCTTCTTTAAGTTCATCGTATTTTGAACCGTCGGCAGGAAAAATTCCCGCGTAAACCATAGGCTGAACCTTTTTATAGCCCGGCAGAGGCTCTGAGGTTGGATTATTTGCAAGCGTTATCGTATCGCCGACGGCGGTATCGACAACGTTTTTTATACTTGCGGCAATATATCCGACTTCACCGGCAGAAAGAGATTCCGTCGGTATCATCTTAGGCGAAAATACGCCGACCTCGACGACTTCATATTCTTTCCCCGTCGAAAACATTTTGATTTTATCGTGCGCCTTAACCCTGCCGTCGAAAATCCTGACCATACTGATTGCGCCTCGATAGTTATCGTAAAAACTGTCGAAGATAAGCGCTTTAAGCGGTTTATTTTCGTCGCCTTTGGGCGCAGGAAGTTTTGTTACGATGGCGTAAAGCAATTCGTCCACGCCAATGCCCTCTTTGGCGCTGATTAACGGACAGCCGTTTGTATCTAGACCTATTATATCTTCGATTTCAAGTTTGACTTTATCAACTTCCGCCGAGGGAAGGTCGATTTTGTTTATAACGGGCATAATTTCCAAATCGTGGTCGAGCGCAAGATAAACGTTTGTTAAAGTTTGCGCCTCAACGCCTTGGGTGGCGTCAACAACCAAAAGAGCGCCCTCACAGGCAGCGAGAGAGCGTGAAACCTCGTAAGTAAAGTCAACGTGCCCGGGAGTATCGATGAGGTTTAAAACGTATTCTGTGCCCTCATACTCATAAAACATCTTACAAGTCTGAAGTTTTATAGTTATACCCCTTTCCTTTTCAATATCCATATTGTCAAGAAGCTGTTCACTCATGTCACGCTCGGCAACTGTGCCCGTTTTTTCGATGAGACGGTCGGCAAGAGTGCTCTTACCGTGGTCGATATGTGCGATTATGGAAAAATTTCTGATGTGATTTTTGTCCAAAATATCCTCTTAAAAACGTTGTTGACAACATTATAATAAAATTTTATAATTTAATCAATTAAATTAAATTACAGAGGTAAAAAATGTTGGAAAAAACAGCTGCGAATTTGTCAAAAAGAGGTTTTACTGTTTATTGCGTGAACAATGCAAAAGAGGCATTAAACAAAGCTTTGGAGATTATTAAAATTAACGACATTCCGGCTTTCGCAGGTTCGGAAACGGTTAAACAGATAGGACTTGTCGAAGCTCTCTTAAAAAGAGGAAACGAAATTTGCCACCGCTCTCATTTAAAGGACGGAGAAACGGCGCAAGATATCATGAAAAAGTCTCTTTCCGCCGATTTTATTGTGTGCAGCGCAAATGCTATAACCGAAGACGGTGAAATGCTCAATGTCGACGGCACGGGAAACAGAATAGCCGCCACGTTCTACGGTCCGCAAAATATACTTTTTATAGCAGGAAAAAACAAAATAGTAAAAGATATGGCTTCCGCTTTTGAAAGAATCAAAACTACTGCCGCCCGATTGAATTGCATAAGGTTCGGTAAAAACACGCCCTGCGTAAACGGAAGGGATTGCGGCGATTGCTCAAACGAAGAGACAATATGCAACGTATCGGCAATTTATCACCACCCGCCCAGAGGCAAAAACTTTTAAATAATTTTGGTAGATGAAGAATTGGGATATTAATTTTACGATTTTAGAATGAAAAAACCGCTTTTGAAGAAAAAAATTTAGCGGAATTAATAGTTTTAAATTAATGTAACAATATATAATTCTAAGTTGCGGCATTAAAATTGATACTTATTTTTTATCTGTATATATTGATTTTAATTCCTATCAATATATATATTTTTAATTATTATCAATATATTTTTCAATAAAAAATTCCGAAAAAATTTTCGGAATTTTTTATTATAGATTATTAATTTTCATTATAGATTATTAAACCGCATTCAATGCTTACCTTGCTTAACAAAACTACTATTTCATTTTCTTTTTCAGCCTTTGGAAGAAGTTTTTTGTTGTCACAAAGAAATTATCGTTCATGGCCGGTATATCGTATTTCTTCGAATTATTGCAAATCGAATAGCTAAGATATCCGTAGAACAAAACGAACAAAACGGTTATCACTGAGAAGAAAATCAAGAATGCGTCAAGTGATTCAAACGTTACCAAAGCCCCCGTCGTGTTGTATGAAACAAAATTGGATTGATTCATAAGCTGTCCGACGTTTAAGAAAGTCAGAACGCTAAGTCCGCCCAATGCGATGTATGCTCTCTTCTCACCCGAAATCATTGTGTAGACGACCAGCAACGCAAGAGACATAAACAGGAAAGCATAGTTAACTTTAATCGTAAACACGGCTACTATGGCGAGTTCAAACGAGGCGAGCATCAAAAGCTCCAGTCTGTTTTTATTTTTGATATAAAGCGAAATAACGTATATCTGCAACACAATTAAGAATATCAAGTTGAAGATTGCCGCCGTATCGTTTACCGCCTTTCCGTTCATAGATACCATAGCGTAAAGATTGAACGCATTCGAAGCAAAAATATTGTTGTTGGCTACGATATCCTTGTAATAGGTGAAGATATAGAAAGGCTGATTAGAAATATAATTCGTCACAAAAGGTATACTGAGCAAATAGAACAATACCCACGAACCTATAAATCCGAAAACGATTTTAGCCCTTGTCGCATTGAAAGATTTCAACGTAGCATCGGCACGATAATATGCAAATACAAGATAGCAAACTGCAAGCGGAACGACTGCAAGAGCGTTTACATCAAACAATACCGAAAGTGTAAACAGAATATATGCGAGTATATACTTTTTCTCGATAAGCAAAACAAACGCAATTAAGATAAGTGCAACCAAAACCGACTCAAACGAACCTCTTGCTCCGCTCATAACAAAGACAATAGGTAAAAGCGAATATAGTGCGGCATAAACCGTCGATATTTTGTTGCCGACATATTTTTTGCCGTAGAAATATATCGTCAATACCACCGCTATATCGGCGATGATTGACGGAATTCTGAGCCATATCGACATTCCTGCCGCATCGAGATTTTGTCCTATGCCACCGAATACATAAAGCAGATAAAGCTGTCCGGGGGCAAATGACGCATAGCCGTTCTTGGCAAGGTGCGCAAATATGTTAGCGGGAGCAACCGACGACATTGCCTTTGCTAACGCAATTTGGTTTGTCATATCCTGACCGAAGCCGAATAACGTAAATAAAAGAATAAATCTTACAAGCAAAGTGCCGATTGCAAGATAAGACGCAATAGCAACAGGGTGAGTTGCAACCTTTCTGATTTTTGCTTTTTTATCGTCGGCTGTTGCCACAACGTTTTCGCCGATAGAAACAAGGCCGTTTTTCGAACCGTAAATCCTTCTTACAAGAATATATGCCGCAACAATAAGAGCTACGGAAAGAAGAGTAAGCAAAACGATAAACGCTATGCCGGAATCCGTTTCGTTGTAACGGACGACTTTTTCACGTGAAATCTCATAAACGGTAGCGTTTGAAGGAACGTTGTCTACTCTCATCATAGAAACGTTATCATAATAAACGGAGCCGATTGAAGTGTTGGTCTCGTCACCGAGTTTAAGACAAATGGTAAGGTAGTCGGTATTCTTCGGGGAAACGTAAAGCGTAACGTTTTTCCAACCGCCTGTTGCCGCCGTTTGCTCGGTTAAAACGTAGTCGGTATTTTCCAAAAAAGTGATAAAAGCACCGGCAGGATACTCTGAACCCGCGGTGATTTCCTGAGTGATTTTAATCGAATAAGAAATTTTATACGCTTTTCCGCTGTCAACCTTAACGCTTTGATATACATACGTGGCAGTTGCTTTGGTGTTTTCGATTTTAAGCGTATTTTTACCGTAGTCGGACGACACCGAACTATCCGTCGGAGAAATCAAGATATCCGAACTTTCGAACGTCGAATCTTTTGAGCCTCTCGACCACGAAGAAATGACCACGTCGCCGTCTGAATTTTCGTCAGTCAGCTCAAAACCGCCGTTGGAGATGAGCTCCTCGCCCACCTCTGTTTCATAGTTGCAAGCCGTGAGGGCAAAAACAGCTATGACAACGACGATAAGTGCCAATAGACCTAATTTGAAAAATCTTTTCATAAAGGCAAAATCCTTAAATTATTTATTGTTAGTAATTTCCTTAACCTTTGCGGCTTTACCCGTTCTCTCTCTGAGATAATAGAGTTTTGCACGTCTGACGTCACCGCGTCTGACAACCTCGATGCGGTCGACTTTCGGGGAATGAATGGGGAAAGTTCTTTCAACGCCGTAAATGCCGTCGACAAGACGTCTTACGGTGAAGGTCTCGCGGATACCGCCGTTTTTACGGGCAATAACGGTGCCTTCGTATTTTTGAATTCTTTCTCTTTTACCTTCGATGATTTTAACGTAAACAGCTACGGTGTCACCGATGTTGAATTCGGGAATATCGCTTTTCATATTCTCTTTTTCAATAGTGTCGATAATGTTACTCATTTAAAACCTCCTGAGGTACATTCTTGATTGCCTTGGCAATATTCAGAGGAATGCCCAGCCTTTAAATTTTATCATATTTTTTATTTTAAGACAACAAATTTGCCGCCCTATTTTAAATTTTTACCGTACTAAACGGATATACGATATAAATCATAAACAAGACAGTATAAACAAAAGTCTTAAATACGATTTTATTATATCGATAAAGCTTATACGAAAATTAAACAAACCAATTTTGCTTTTATCGATAAAGCTTCAGTCTTACGCCTCGAAAGCGGCGACAATATGATTTATTTCATCGCCCAAAATTTCAATTACGTCAAAACGCTGAGGCGCATTTGCAAGATGATGAATTAAAGAATAATTTTTTGCGCCTTCAACTATTTTATGCCTTTTATGTGCCGTCACGGCTTCGGCAGGAAAACCGAAATTAAGGTTCGAGCGATATTTTACCTCAATATAAACGGTCACTTCCTTATCGAGCGCAATTATATCGATTTCGCCGCCCGAGTAACGAAAGTTTGTTTCGATGATTTTATAACCTATCTTTTTGAGATACGCTTTTGCGATACTCTCGCCCCTATTGCCTGCCGCCTTTTTGTTCATAATGCTCCACTGCCGATTGAACGAATTGAGCCCTGTGCAAAGGAGTTACTCCGTATTTTATGATTGCCTCTATATGCTCTTTCGTCCCGTATCCTTTATTCTTTTTAAAGCCGTATTCCGGATATTGTTCGTCACAGCGCGCCATATATCTGTCCCTTGAAACTTTAGCAAGTATCGATGCGCAGCCTATGGCATAAGAGAGCGCGTCGCCGTGAATTATGGATTTTGACTCGACGGAAAGATCAAGTTTTACTGCGTCGATTAAAACTATATCGGGCAATATTTCAAGCGTTTCAACCGCCTTGACCATACAC
>ERZ779737.1700-NODE-1700-length-16412-cov-23.552363_pt1 | contig 16412 bp, 12 predicted proteins | sample MGYA00511889_ERZ779737 | MGnify/ENA primary metagenome ERZ779737 (study PRJEB29588, sample SAMEA2163575) | human gut metagenome | biome: human gut; feature: human-associated habitat; material: faeces | place: Denmark | collected 2008/2010 ...
GTGGCGGCGTTCCCGGCATTGCCCGGTTGCAAAGGTGAACCGTTTTCCCGCATTTTGGGTACACCTTTGCAGTGCGTTCCAAACCATTTCCACAGACAGTGCCGCGGAGTGAAAGAATGGCCTGTGCTGTTTTTTTTGTGAATCCCTGGTGTTCGGTTCGTTCCATATTGCGGCACTGGACAACTGAGAATTACCGCAATTGCGACGACGATAATTTTTCGGGGAGGAAACATTTTGGTTAATCAATTGATTGTCAGATGAGTGGCATTCAACAGCCCTCCTCTGACCGATTTGAAAAGGCTCACGGCGTGGCGCTGAAACTTCAACATATTGTAAATCATTTGGTTATTAGTCATGTTGCCTGCCCGATAATATCTCGTTGTATTTGTCTTAAGGAAAAAGACATCTCTGAGCATCAGGTCCCGGCCGGCATATAAATGAAGGTGCTCCGACAACTCTGTACACCGCAAATGGGGGCAGTAGAAATTCAGCGGGGATAATGTAGGTTTGCAATCCGGGAAAAACTTTTTGTCGACGGCTCTCTGGGGTTTGCTGTGCGCATTAAGGCAGCCCGGAAGGTGCCGACGAAAGCGGCGTTTCATCGTCACCTTCCGGTACCCGCAGTAGTGCTACCCCGTCCACAGGCCCTTCTGACGGCCTTGTCACCGCATTTCCCCGCAGAAGGTGCCGACGAAAGCGGCTTTTCATCGTCACCTTCCGGTACCCGCAACTGTGCGGGCCCGTCCTCAGGCCATTCTCACAGACATATCTCCGCGCCCCCTCCGAAAAGGTGCCGACGAAAGCGGCATTTCATCGTCACCTTCCGGTAATCTCTTATGTTGCACGTGATGTGGTGCAGTGTTGGATGACATGGGCTGTGAGCCGGTTTGTCGTAGCTCCACAAATACATACATCCGTTTTGTCGACCAAAGTGCAATTCAGGTAAATTTATCCCCGCAGAGAACGCAGACAGGCCGGTAGATTTTCTACCCGGAGCGCAGCGACAGACTCCCCTTTCCGGGAAGGGGTTGGGGGATGGGAGATGAAGGATCGGCGTTCTCCAAGAACGCAGACAGGCCGGTAGAAAATCTACCGGCCTGTCTATGCTGTAAGCTGACGTGAGTCTCTGTTAGTACAGATCCTCGGAAGAAACGGTCAGTTTCTTACGGCCGTGACGACGGCGTGCAGCGAGGACGCGGCGTCCGTTGGGGGTGGACATGCGCTCGCGGAAGCCGTGTTTGTTACGGCGCTTGCGCTGTGACGGTTGGAAAGTACGTTTCATATTCTAAAATCTATTATTTGTCAGTAAAATGGAGCGCAAAGTTAGTGCTTTTGCGGGAAAATGCAAATAATCTTTTTACTTTCGAAAAATTCTTCGCTAAAATATCCGGAAATATCTGTGACGGAGACCGTAGCAGGGTCGATGCGGCATTCCTTTACGCAGGCGGCAATCTCTTCGGAGAGGTCTCCGCCCTTGAGGTACAGTATGCCCTTGGAATACAGATGCCGTACAAGGGGAATGAACCGGCGCAGTTCTGTCACCGCCCTGGATACCACCCAGTCACAGCGGTATTCGGCACCCAAGTCCTCGGTTCTGCTCCAGGCCGGCCTTACATTGTTCAGTCCCAGAGTATTGGATATCTCTGTCACGACCCGTATCTTTTTGGCAATGGAGTCGCAAAGTGTGAAACGGCACTCCGGCATGGCTATGGCCATCGGAATCCCTGGGAAACCTCCTCCACAGCCGGCGTCCAGGAAATGTGCGGCAGAGGCAGCGCGGGGGTGTGGACTGAAGGAAGGTGTGGCGGGACTGTCTGGGCTGGAACTGTCTGGGCTGGAACTGTCTGGACTGGGACTGTCTGGGCTGGGACTGTCTAGGGCTGGGCTTTCTGGGGTGGAGTTGTCTGGAGGGACGGCTGCATTACCAGTGTGAATAAGTCCTTTATCCCTGATGTACCGAACCAGTGCCAGCGAGTGCAGGACGTGGTGAAGGTACAGCGAGTCCATGTCCTTGCGCGAGATTACATTGATCCTGGCATTCCACTCCACATACAGCTGTCCGAGGGCGGCCATCTGCTCCCGCTGACGTGCGTCCAGCTCCGGAAAGTATTTGAAAACAATTTCTTCGTTCATGCCGCAAAATTATGTAAAATATGCAAAGGTTCAAATGCCTTGACTGTCTTTAACAACTCCTTCCGAAGGAGTAGGTAAATGGGCAGAATGTCGACTCCTTCCGAAGGAGTTTATCATCGCAATCAATTATTTGGGCAAGTGGTGAGCAGAATATTGCACCCTGCTTTCAACGAATTTACTTCGGGGTGCACAAGGAAGAAAAATGCCCTTGTAAATCAGACTGTCGCAAAACGTGCTGCACATCAGCCCTTTTTTGAGGCAGGTCAAATGTGCAGCAGGTTTTGCAGGTTGTTGATTTTCACCTGTTTGAAAAATTGAGTGCACCCCGAAGTAAATTCGTTGAAAGCAGGGTACAATATTCTGTCCATCACTTGCCCAAAATCAAGAGATTTTCATTATGCAGCAGTTCTTTGATTGTAATACACTGACTTAATTGCAACAACATACAGAAAGTGCAAAATATGGTCATTTCTTGTGGCAAGGGGTATTTTTGCGGATAGCCATTTCTGTAAATGTTCGATACGGTCTAATACGGACTGCCACCATGCAGTTGGTCAAAGGGGCTCTTGTCAATGCGATAAGGTTGAAGGATGAAGCAACTCTGGCGTCGGGAGAAGATGATATAGGAGGTAAGTTTGCGAATAGTTGTTTATTGGAAGGTGGAAAGTGATGCAGAAGGTGGAGGGTATCCGGAAATGACGGCAATGAGGCTGTGGTCGGAATGTCGGCTTGGGAGGCTGCCTGTTAATCTACCGTTGAGATGCTGGCCGGGAGATTACCGGTTCATCATCTGCTCGATGAGGTGCTTGGCGCGGCGGATACGGGTGCGGACAGTGTTGAGGGGGAGGCCGGTCTCGTCGGCGATGTCCTGGTAGGAGAGGTCGTGGAGCAGGCGCAGTTCGGCTATCCGGCGGTAGCGGTCGGGGAGGGCGGCGATGGTGCGGATGAAGAGGTCGTAGGACTGGTCGTCAATCATGTGTTCCTCGGGGGAACTTTCTGTTTCGTGGCCATCTGTGACTGGTTCGTCGGTTTCGGTCAGTTTGACGGTGGTGAAGTTGTTGCGGCGGCGGATGTGGTCAATCGTGGTGTTGCGGGCAATGGAGAATATCCAGCTCCTGAACAGGTACTCCGGGTTGAATGTACCGATGTTCTGGTAGGCTTTCCGGAGGCTTTCCTGGCAGATGTCCTCGGCATCGGTGGGGTTGGGGCAGATGGTCTGGATGTAGAGGCGCAGCTGGCTGGTGTAGCGGGCGGCCAGGGATGAGAATGCCCGTGTGTCTCCGGACATGGCTTTCAGGGCCAGCCCGTTGTCATCTGTGTCAGTCCGGGAATCAGTCCTGGCCTCGCTCTCAGGTGCCGTTGTGACAGCTTCGGCCGCGGCCCTTGTGTCGGTCTTGGTGTCGGGACCGCTCCCGGCCTCAGTTTTGGCCTCAGTCTCGGCCCAGGTCTCTGCTCCGGTATTGGCTCCGCTACCGTTTGCGGTCAGTTCTGCCGCAGTTTCCAGTCCGGGGTTCTGAATATCTTCTGCCATATCGTAAAATTCAGGTTGGTGGTGATGTCGTTGATGTTCAAGTCGGTCAATGGGCTTCCAGCCAGTTGGCTCCGCTTCCGCACTCGACGGTCAGCGGTACGGTCAGGTCCACTACTCCCTCCATCTCGCGGTGTACCAGCTCCATGACGGCTGCGGTCTCATCGGCAGGGGCATCGAAGACCAGCTCGTCGTGTACCTGGAGTATCATCCTGGTCCGGAAGCCTCCCTCATGCAGGGCTGCGGCCACCCGGTTCATGGCCATCTTGATGATGTCGGCCGCGCTGCCCTGAATGGGGGCGTTGATGGCGTTGCGCTCGGCGAAGCCGCGGACGGTGGCGTTGCGGGAATTGATGTCCTTGATGTATCTCCGTCGTCCGAAGATGGTGGATACGTATCCCTTCTCCCGGGCCTCGGCGCGCGTTTTCTCCATATATTCAGCGATGGCCGGATAGTGCCGGAAGTATTCCTCAATCAGTTCGGAGGCTTCCTTGCGCGGGATGTCCAGCCTCTGCGACAGGCCGAAGGCCGATATGCCGTAGATGATGCCGAAGTTGGCTGTCTTGGCTCTGCGGCGCTGTTCCGGTGTGACTTCTTCCTCGCTGACCTTGAATACCTTGGCCGCAGTGGCCGTATGTATGTCGCGTCCGTGGCGGAATGCGTCGATCATGTCGGCGTCACCGCTGATGGCGGCCATCAGGCGCAGCTCTATCTGGGAGTAGTCGGCCGAAATTATGACCCGTCCCGGCTCCGACGGCACGAATGCCTTGCGGATCTCGCGTCCCATCTCGGTGCGTATCGGGATGTTCTGCAGGTTGGGGTGAGTGGAGCTGAGGCGTCCGGTGGCGGTCAGGGCCTGGTTGAATGTGGTATGTACCCTTCCGTCCCGAGGGTCGATAAGGGACGGGAACGGCTCGATGTAGGTGGAGATAATCTTTTTGACAGCCCGGAAACGGAGGATGTCCCCGATGACCGGATGACGGTCCTTCAGAGCTGTAAGGGTCTCTTCATCTGTGGAATAGTTGCCTTTCTTGTTCTTGCGGGCCTTCGGGTCCAGCTTCATCTTGTCGAAGAGTACGGCCCCGAGCTGGACAGGGGAGGATACGTTCAGCCCCGGCTCACCGGTTTCTTCGCGTATACGTGCTTCTATTACAGCCAGTTCCTTTCCCAGTTCCTGTCCGTATGCGGCCAGCATGTCCGTGTCGATCCGCACTCCGCAGTACTCCATGTCGGCGAGCACCCGTATGAGCGGCATCTCTATCTCATTGTAAATCTTCTCAATGGAAGGGTCCCGGACAAATTCCTCCAGCAGGGCGTCCCTCAGCGGCAGCATCAGCGAGGCATCCACGGCATCGCTGTAGTCTGCGGCAGCATCATCTTCATTGTCAGAAGGCTGTGAGAACAGGTCGGGCTCCGGGGCCTGAATGTCGGTGCTCTCATTGCCGGACTGTGCTTCCGCTGCGGAAGGGTCTTCGGTCTGCGAATGGCAGAGTTCCAGATCCATCCCCAGATACGACTGGACCAGGATGTCAAGTCGGTGCGAAGTCTCCGGATTGACGAGGTAGTGCATCAGTTCCAAATCTGCCAGAGGACCGTTCAGTTCAATGCCTTCCCGCCTCAGCACCTGTATGCAGTGCTTGAGCCCGTAACCCGCCTTGACGATGCTCCCGGACTCCAGGATGCTGCGGGCGGCGGCAGGGTCCGCAGTACTGAAAGTCAGTGCGGGGGCATCCTTTCCATTGCCCGGGACGGAGAGGAAGAGGCGCTGTCGGGAGGAGGGCCCTTTGCCATTGTCCCTCAGGACAATTCCTACCGCTCCTGCAGCCTGTGCCGATGCGGCGAACTGCTCTGGACCGGATGCCGGTTCGATCCTGAGCCGCGGCTGCTCCTTCCTGAACGTGGAGCCCGGGGAGACGGCGGCCGCGGATGGGAGGAGGGGCAGCAGGGACGGACATTCGTATTTGTTGAACAATGCGGCTGCTGCGGTGCCGTCCGGGATGTCCAGCCGCAGGTCTTCCTCGGAGCATGACGAGACGTCCACGTCGGTCTTGATTGTCACCAGGAAACGGCTCATGCCGAGATGGTCCGACGCCTCTTTCATGGCGGCGGCCTGCTTGGGCGGGAGTTCGTCCAGATGCTGCAGGATGCCGTCGACCGAACCGTATTTTCCTACTAATTTCCTGGCACCTACTTCTCCTATACCCCTGACTCCCGGGACATTGTCGGCAGTATCCCCCCAGATGGCGAGGATGTCGACGATCTGCTGCGGGTCGCTGATGCCGAATCTGGCGCAGAGCTGCTCCCTGTCCACGACCTCGTCCTCCGCTCCGTTCTTGCCGGGCTTGACCTGGAATACGTGGTCGGAGATGAGCTGGCCCAGGTCCTTGTCGGGGGAGACCATGTAGACGTCGCAGCTCTCCGAGCCCCATTGCCTGGCCATGCTGCCTATCACGTCGTCGGCCTCGTAGCCGGGCACCATCAGCACCGGTATGCCGAGGGATCTCACTATCTCTGTCAGAGGCTCCAGGGACTCCTTTATCACCTCCGGGGCCGCGCTTCTGGTGGCCTTGTATTCGGGGTATGCCTCGTGCCGGAATGTCTTGCACGGGGGATCGAAGGCTACGGCCAGGTGTGTCGGCCGTTCCCGGGCTATCAGGTCGAGCAGATAGCGGGAAAAACCGAAGATGACCGAGGTGTCCGTTCCTTTGGAATTGACCATCGGGCGTCGGATGAATGCGTAGTACATCCTGAACATCAGGGCATGGCCGTCGATGAGGAAGAGTCTGTTCATGGCGTGTCTTTCTGGTTGGGGTTATTCGTTGTCGGACTCGAACCACTCCACGTAGGAGGTCGCTGTCTCGTGCAGGCGGAGGGAGTGCAGGTGTACTCCGGCCGGCAGCTGGCCGCGAATGATGTCGGCAAAATGCAGGATGAGATTCTCGCAGGTGGGCTGGAAGGGGACGGTAATCACTCTCTGATACGCCTCGGTAATCTCAGTCGCCAGAGGGGCGGAGTCCCGCAGGATGAGGGCGTGGTCGTAGATATCGATAATATGGTCGTTTACAATCCGCTTGAGGTCGGTGAAATCAATCAGCATGCCGGACTTGGGCGTTCCGTCGGGATTGGACGGGGTACCCTTGACGGTCACATATAATATATAGGAGTGGCCGTGGATGTGCCTGCATTTTCCGTCGTAGCCGGTGAGGGCATGTGCTCCCTCGAAGCGGAATTCTTTGGTCAGTCTCAGTGTTGGCATAGTATCTGTAACGTGTAAGATAAACTTCCAAAGTTAATAATAATTTTGGAAATGCAGCTGTTCTTAAAAATTTGAAGTCATGCTTTGTTTTTAATAACAATTTTCGTAAATTTGTAGGCCAGAAATTTGGAATTTAACAAATGCAATAAAAACACTAACTATGGCACTTGATATTATCAATTACCTTTCCGACAATGCCAAGAGCATGAGAAGGTCCGCTATCCGCGACCTCCTGAACGTGGCCAACAGGCCTGAAATCATTTCTTTCGGCGGTGGTTTCCCCAACGCAGTCACTTTCCCCGTGGACGACCTCAAGGAGATCATGAACGAGCTGATGAACGAGAAGCCCGCACAGATTCTCCAGTACGGTTCTACAGAGGGCAGCGTGGCCCTGAGAAAGCAGATAGCCAAGAAGTACGAGAAGGAAGGTGTGAAGGTGGATATAGAGAATATCCTCATCACCACCGCTTCCCAGCAGGCACTTGACCTGATTTCCAGGATTTTCATCAACCCCGGCGACACCGTTCTCTGCGGTCTGCCCTCTTACCTGGGCGCCCTTCAGGCCATCTGGTCCTATCAGGGACGTCCCGTGGGTATCCGCAATGACGAGGAGGCCGAGGCCGTAGTGTCCGCCCTCTGCGCCGTGGGCCAGAAACCCAAGTTCATCTACGCCATCCCCGACTTCCAGAACCCTACCGGAGTGACCATGGATGTCAAGAGGCGTCAGGAGATTATCGACGTGGCCCGCAAGCATGACCTGATCATCATCGAGGACAGTCCCTACAAGGAGCTCCGCTACGAGGGTGAGTCCTACCCGACCATGTACTCCATGGCTCCCGAGAGAGTGGTGCTTCTCGGTACGTTCTCGAAGACCTTCGTGCCCGGATTCCGTCTGGGATGGGTACTTGCTCCCAAGGAGATCATCGACCGCCTGATCGTGGCCAAGCAGTCCGCCGACCTCTGCACCCCTATCTTCAACCAGGAGGTGGCCGCCCGCTACATGGAGAAAGGCTACTACGATAAGAACCTGAAGAACACCATCGAGCTCTACCGCCATAAGAGAGACCTGATGCACCAGTATCTTACGGAGTACATGCCCGAGAGAGTTACCTGGACCCGTCCTGACGGAGGTCTCTTCCTGCTGCTGACCATGCCCGAGGGGCTGGACGCACGCGACCTGTTCGACATCGCCATCAAGGAGAATGTGGCCTTCGTCATCGGCGAGGTATTCTTCTGCGACGGCAAGGGCCAGAACACACTGCGTCTGAACTTCTCCTATGTCAGCGACGAGGACATGCTCGAGGGCGTGAAGAGACTGGCCAACGCTATCAGGAAACTGATGGCAAAATAGTCCGGACTTCGTCCGCTGCCGTCGGAGCATTGTCCCCGACAGGGTTTTGAATAGAAAGCCGTGACCTGTCTGACCGGTCGCGGCTTTTTCAATTCCGTAGTTGGACAAGTTTTCTTATCTTTGTAGGGAAATCCCAAATATACATTCCGCATGCTGGCAACTCTCATCATACTGGGGCTCTCGGTCGTTTTTTTCGTCTGGGGAAAGGTCCGCTCGGACATCGTGGCCCTGTGCGCCCTTATCGCTCTTCTTGTGTTTCATATCCTTACTCCCTCCGAGGCACTTTCCGGTTTCTCCAATTCGGTAGTAATCATGATGGCCGGACTCTTCATCGTAGGAGGTGCCATTTTCCAGACCGGACTGGCCAAGATGATAAGCTCCAGGATACTGAAGCTGGCGGGGAAGAGCGAGACGCGGCTTTTCCTGCTGGTCATGATCGTGACATCGGCCATAGGGGCATTCGTGAGCAATACGGGCACCGTTGCCCTGATGCTGCCGATAGTCGTGAGCCTTGCCGCAGGTGCCGGAGTCAATTCCGGACGTCTGCTGATGCCCCTTGCCTTCGCCAGCAGCATGGGCGGCATGATGACATTGATCGGAACCCCGCCCAACCTTATCATCTCGGATACTCTTGTCGGGGCAGGGTATGAGCCGTTGGGTTTCTTTTCCTTCCTGCCGGTCGGACTTGTGTGTGTGGTTGTGGGAGTGCTGGTGCTGATGCCTCTTACGAAGATTTTCCTGTCGGACAAAGGCAAAAAGGACGACAAGGCTGCCTCCGGCAAGTCCCTGAACCAGCTGGTTAAGGAGTACAGTCTGGCGGAGAATCTCTTCCGTCTCAAGGCTACGGCCCTTTCACAGGTGGAAGGCAAGACTGTGGTGAATCTGGACCTGCGTAACCGATACGGCCTCAATCTGATGGAGGTGCGCCGCGGGGAAGGCTCCCAGCACCGTTTCCTGAAGACGGTGACTCAGAAGCTGGCATCTTCCGATACTGTCTTCCAGTACGGGGATGTGCTCTATGTGTCGGGCAGGGTGGAGGATGTCACACGCTTTGCCGCGGACTATGTCCTGGAGATTATGGATGACCATTCGGCCGAGACCGCTCCCGGTTCGGGCAGTGCGGGGACGATGGATTTCTATGATATCGGCATAGCGGAAATAGTGCTGATGCCTACATCCTCAATCGTGGGACGGACGGTCAAGGATGCCGGCTTCAGGGATAAGTTCAATGTCAATGTGTTGGGAATCAGACGTAAGAAGGAATACATCCTGCATGATCTCGGAAAGGAAAAGCTGCACGGCGGAGATGTGCTGCTGGTGCAGGGCGCATGGCAGGACATAGGCCGTCTGAGCCGGGAGGATGCGGACTGGGTGGTGCTCGGGCAGCCGATGGAGCAGGCCGCGAAGGTTACCCTGGACTACAAGGCTCCGGTGGCAGCTCTGATAATGCTGCTGATGATAGCGATGATGGTCTTCGATTTCATCAAGGTGGAACCGGTGACGGCAGTGCTGATAGCAGCCGTACTGATGATACTTACCGGCTGTTTCCGTAGTGTGGAGGCGGCTTACAAGACTATCAACTGGGAGACGGTGGTGCTCTTTGCCGGCATGATGCCCATGTCCCTGGCATTGGAGAAGACCGGGGTCTCTGCGATGATATCCGGTGCCCTCGTCGGAGGGCTGGGATCCAATCCCTATGTCCTGATGGCCGGAATATATTTTACTACCTCCCTGATGACCATGTTCATAAGCAATACAGTGACCGCCGTGCTCATGGCTCCGATAGCCCTTACCTGTGCGATGCAGGTGGGAATCAGTCCGGTACCCCTGCTTTTCGGAGTGACCGTAGCCGCCAGCATGTGCTTCGCCTCGCCGTTCTCCACTCCGCCCAACGCCCTGGTGATGCCTGCGGGCCAGTACACGTTCATGGACTATATCAAGGTCGGTCTGCCCCTTCAGATAATCATGGGTGTGGTCATGGTGTTTGTCCTGCCGCTGTTTTTTCCCTTTTAACAAAAAAATACTATCTTTGCGGCCCATTAGGATTGCGGGCGTGTTGTAATTGGTAGCCAAGCCAGACTTAGGATCTGGTGCCGCAAGGCGTGGGGGTTCGAGTCCCCCTGCCCGCACAAGGGGACAGAGGCCGGATTTTCAGCCTCTGTTTTCATTTTATAACTATCTGATATTTTGCCAATTATATCAAATACGGCATTCTTTTCCGGAGTTCGATAATCGCGTTTTTCGTGATTCCAAAAAATACCATTCGGAAAGAGTAGATTTTGTAATTTAACCCTCGTTTCAAGGTCTGCCCCTTGCCATAAATTGCTTAATTTACAGCAGATTGCAACTATCTCATCAACCTCACTGCCGGAGTTCGATAAATTATTTTTGCACTTTTCAAGTTCAAGCAGAATTTTACCGCGCCTTTCCTCCAACTCCTGTATCGCCACTGAGAAGATTTCGCTGTCTATCTGCCCGGTTGCAACTTTCACCTTGGCTTCCCTAATTTGCCTCTCTACTTCCGATAAATGACGTTTAAGCAGTGTCTGCGAATCCTCAACATCCTTGTTTCCTTCTTGCAAAAGCTGTCTGACTACCTTTTCAACGACATCTTTCATTACAGGCGGCAAGTCATACCCTGACAGCATCGATGCATACTTATCGTGCATGGTTAAGGCAGATACATTTGTATGACAGCCATGCTGATTACACTTGTAGTAGCCGTACTCCTTGCCATTTTTCTTCTTAAGGTAAAATGTCAGTGGCGTCCCATCACAGTCACAGAGCACATGCCTTTTAAGAGGCCCTTCCGGAATATCATGCTTATGCTTATACTTACCTGTCCTACCGGACATAATCTCTTGAACTTCCAAGAACTGCGCATAAGTAATGGCTGACTCATGAACCCCATCTACCATTTGATTATCAATTAGTTTATGCTGCACCTTTCCCGCATAGAATGGATTGGTCAGTACTTTATGCAGTGTCTGTTTTGACAATTCCAAACCTCTTGTGCGAAGTCTATCTAAAATATCACTGTTGGCGCAACCATCCAATTTCCATATAAATGCCTGTCTTATAAGCATTCCAATATCGTTGAGGCGACAAACTGTATTCTTGCTCTTACCCTCTTTGTAATATCCCAAAGGGGCTTTCTCAACCCACACTCCCTTAAGTAGGCAGTTACGCCTACCGCTGATAAACTTGTCAACACGATTGGTGTTATCCCATTGCGACAGTGATAGAGCAATGCTTGCCATCAAAAAAACGTTTTTGTCCCGTGTATCCTGTCCGGTTTTGGCAGCAACGACTATTACTCCGCATGCCGTCAAGTCGTTGAGGATACTGATAGCCTGTGCGGAATTTCTCGAAAACCTATCATATTCGCTGACAATGATATATCTGATGCCTTTATCCTTCTTCACACAATTTATCATTTCCTTTACCATACTTCCAGGAGTCTTCGCACTTTCATGCCTACCTCCATAATACCCTTTGATATTCAATGCATTTGATTTGGCGTATTCCTCACAAAGCGATTTTTGATAGTCCAGACTCCCTCCATTTTCTTCTTGGTACTTCGTACTCACCCGTGTCCATATCACGCATCCATTACCGCTTCTTTGCTGCTGCTTATCCATTGTCCTTCAACTGTTTTAGTTTATTATTCACATACTCTATCCCCAACTTCGCAAGATTGAATATGTAGTCAAGAACTATTTCTTGGCTCGTACTGTCCTCAACACCGATTTCAGAGAGTAAACATTCATACCCATGACTTATTGGCATTGTATTATAAGATTATAATGCAGGTCTTTATGATTACCAACCCGCTTATTCACGCCCTAAAAGGGGCAACAGGTATCACCCACCTGTCTAATGCAAATATACAGATTTTAACTTGAAAACCCAAATCGCCATGTGCTCTATTTGTTATCTATAAACTCTTTTTTCAATCTCTTAACCGTTGACAGTGAGCATTTTATGCCCTTACCCTTTGCCCATGCGGCAATATCAGTCATTTTATCCCCTCTGCGGAGCCGCTTTATTATTTCCGAATACTCCTTTTCCTTTACCTCAACACTTTTCTTGCTACCCTCCTTTCTGCCCATCCGTACCCCTCTATCTATGGCATTTTTACGCCCTGAACTTAACCTATAAGCAATATTCTCCCTTTCAAGTTGAGCGCAGGCTCCAAGAACGGTAATAAGGATTGGGGTCACTATACTCTGCGAGCCATCAGAATTGAAAAGACAAATATTCTCCTTTTGGAAATAGGCATTTATCTTATTGTCAACCAACTCTTTAACTATGGCTTGTATCTCATACACCGACCTGCCAAGGCGGGATAACTCAGAGAGCAGTATCATATCAATGGACTCGGATTTTGCAAACTCCAATGCTTCAAGAAGCACAGGCCTCTCCTCTGTTCTCTTCGCTCCGCTTATATGCTCCTCAAACACCCGTATCACTTCCATGTCATTAGATTGCGCATACCTGCTTAAGTCTGCGACTTGCCTATCTGTACTCTGTCTGCCCTCAACAGCCCCCGTTGAGGATACACGCGCATAAATTATTGCTCTCTGTGCCATAGTCTTTACTCTTTTTGATTACGACACAAAGATAATCACTTTGCATCAAAATACCAAATAATTCTTTGATATATTTGGTACTATTTTCTACGATAAATTCAAAGTAAATACAGATTTATTTGAGACGATTTTATTTTGAGACTTTTCTCTCGTAGCCGAAATCTATGGCATATTTACAGCCAATCACACCTACTATTTTACGTTTATGGACAAGCAGTCAAAATAGGTACATGACTGTTGGCTATGTTAATTTTCCTTGTAAGCACACAACTAAAAAAACAAACTATACCAATAGTATTTACTTTTTCCTCCATAGGCACTATTTATAGTATATAATCATTTTAAACAATAACATTATGATACAGAAGCCAAAGAAAAGGCAATATCGTAACGATATGCCGGACAGTCAACGTGAAAAAATCTCTCAAAAACTGAGCGGACGCAAGTTGTCGAATGATACCAAGCGGAAAATCAGTAAGTCTATGCAGGATTATTGGGCCTCATTGCCCATGAAGCCTGTGACGGGAAATAATAACGATATTAACACCAACAAGAATGATTAAAGAAAGAAACAGCCTAAACATCGACAGACTCAAAGTATGCTTCATTTCCAACGACTACACTTTGAATAGGCTTCAAGAGGAATTTGCTGCAAGCGGCAACACTTTAGATTACGTCGACTTCCGACTAATCAAAGTAGACGATAAAGATAATGACAACTTGACAATTGCTGTCGACATGGACATGGAGGACAAGGCGCACAGGTTCGGGCACTTCAAGTTTCCGCTAAATGGAATGTATCGCGGCTACGTGTTCTTCTATTTCGAGAATAAGGCGTTATACACCCCATTCATGGAATATATGGGCGGGAAAAGCTCAATTGCCGGGATGGTTGAAGATATAGCGGCAGTTATAGGCCTGAAATACAACAATATAACGATAGCGGAATTAGCCTTTGACACCAATATCAACATCCTCAACAGCGTACGCAAGGCCGTCAGAAATGTCGCACAACTCAACATGTTCGTCAACGGCAAAAGAGTTACATATCCGACACGCAAGATAAGCGACTACTGCGAAATACACTCGTGCAGCAGAGAACGGCTAATATACCCTCCTACTATATGCATAAAGCAGAAGAAAGAGGATGGTTTGCGCCTGAAGATTTATAATAAGTCTAAAGAAATGGACGAAGCCTGTCCAAACAAAAAAGAGTACATACCTGCATGGGATGATATACCTGAGAATCAGACCATTTATCGTGTAGAAGTAACCGTCCGCAATCAAGACATCGTAGATTACTGCCGGATGCAGTGCATACCGCGGGAGGAAGCACTCTATCGACTTACGACCGATAGTAAGTTTCGTTATGGCCTGTGGCAATGGTGCAGCAGTAGACTTCTGTACTTCAAGGACAAGGAAACAGACGAGAAGGTGGATATCCTTGACGCTTACAACTATCGCTAACATGGTGCGGCAGGGGTATAACAAACACCCCGCCAAAGCATGATTATAACGGTCAACCACCTATGTAGCAATAATTTAAATGGTAAAAAATCAGTAAACACATTCAACTATATGAGATTTAGATAAATTCAACAAACTATAAAAAAGCCGGGGCATAAACACCCCGGCCATTTAATTTTATCCCATACGTAGGAATGTTCTGAATTAGAATGAGTATCCTATTTTCAAGTTAAAAGCAAATCCATCCATTTTCATATAATTGGGGTCTGAGGAGATACCTACCCCACCGATACCATTGCCTTCTGCACTTTCCCAACTTCCAAGTCCTACACCCAAACTTAGATTCACACATTGGTCTTTCACCGTATGTATGTCAAAGCCCAAACCAAGCAACCCAATAGCGGCTATTGTACTTGAAAATTCTGCTCCCACGTTGGTATATAAGTAGGTGCTCACTCTCGCCACATTAAAGTACAATCGTATATCTGCCATTACAGGAATATAAACCTTATCCTTTCGACTAATAGAATAGTTGAGGGATTGGTCGTAATATCCATCGCGTGAAATGGTAAATGGCGTTGTCAAATCAACACCGACAATACCTCCAACGTACCAGCATCTCGTAAATCTATAACCAATAAGGTATCTGACTCCATGCTTGGTCGCTCCTTGTGTTCCAATGGTTCCCATAGGTCTGTATGAATACTCTGCGCCCATGCGCAACCCATGCATAGCCGTTTCCAATTCAGCCTTGTACAGTTCCCGTTGCTGTTTAGCCGCTAACGTTTTCTGTACTTTAACATCCGTAGAATCCTGCATAGGTGCAGCAAGTACATAACTTGCATTAAGTACTAAGGACAGTACTATAAAAAGAATCTTTTTCATAAGAATATGTTTGTGGCATTAATTATTTACTCTTTTACGAAATGATAAACGAAGCTATAATCCCAATAAGGCGCATTTTGCTGAATAACAACCTCAGCATTCTTGAATTGGCCAAACAAAGACATTTGACATTCTTCGTAAACATTTGGGAACGTCAGGGTACTGTCAACATCATTGAACTCATAAGCCGTTGTTATCGAAGACATGCCATTTGGCATATCGCCAATTACAATAATGGCTTCCGTTTCGTTAAATTCAACAGAAAACCTACTTGTGGGCTCGCGTTCAAGAAACTCTCCAACTTCGCCAAATTCATCGTAACAATAAGAAATCCACTTGCCTATTAACGACACCTCTTGTTCTTCTTCCTCTGTACCGTTTTCCTTGGAACAGGAAACAGAGAGCATTGTGACTAATAATACCGAAAGTGCAATAAAAGTATGCCTCATCATAAATAATTTGCGCATAGGCTCCTAATGCCGTTTAATAAAAACAAAAGTGTGGAGCCTATTTCGCTTATTCTATGGAGGTTGTGGAAAGACCTGACTCATAAACGATATACTCCACACTCGGCACGTATGGAGTATGAGCCCAAGAATGGCATACAACATAAGCAATGCACGAGCAAGGTGTATCCGAAATCCCTGAGTCTTGAAAACTTCCACATTTCCATAGAAGGAAAACGAAAACACTTTCGCTAATATGTCTACCTAGCGCTAGGCAACTGCAAATATACGAATATTTTACCGCGCCAACAATAATATTTCACAAAACCTCTGATATACAACAAGAATAATGTTCTTTATACCAAGCAACAAAATCTGTAAACTTCTTTATATCAAGTAATAAAGTTCGATAATCGACAATAATCCCGCACCACAAGGTGGCAGTGCAAGTCTCTTGCTGTCGGTTTTTCTTCTTTACCACTGCCGGCCGTATGTGATTCATATATCGACTTCCATATACAGCATGATGCAAAGGTCAATAGCTCCCCGCATTTTCTGATTGTGCATAGGGGAGCGGTTGTGTTCCCTTCCGTAGGTCCTGTATGGCCTGTCTCCCCTCGGAAGGCCATCAAAGGTGAACCGAAAATGGGGCGAATTGGTACACCTTTGCATAGGGGAGCGGTTGTGTTCCCTTCCGTAGGTCCTGTATGGCCTGTCTCCCCTCGGAAGGCCATCAAAGGTGAACCGAAAATGG
>ERZ779737.1701-NODE-1701-length-16411-cov-2.510699_pt1 | contig 16411 bp, 8 predicted proteins | sample MGYA00511889_ERZ779737 | MGnify/ENA primary metagenome ERZ779737 (study PRJEB29588, sample SAMEA2163575) | human gut metagenome | biome: human gut; feature: human-associated habitat; material: faeces | place: Denmark | collected 2008/2010 ...
GCGGGGCCGTCATATGGGTGGCGGCGAGCAGCTTTCCCTCCGGAGTGAAACAGATTGCGGTATGGATTTTCGAATGCGGGTGACGGAGGCGGTCGCTTTCACCGTAGCGGATAACCTGTTCCAGATCCGCGACCTGCCGGATTGTGTCCGTCTGCGGATCATAGCACATCAGACGGGCGAATGATCCGGCGAATCCGACTTCGGCGCACAATGCGAAGTAGACTTTGTCGTCAGGCGAGGCCGCGGCGGCGTAGATTACGCCGTGATGCGCCTGATGTTCCGCAAACCGGATGGTGATGTTTTTCTGATCCGCGATCTGATCCATGGCTGTCTCCTGCTGCTGCTCTTCCCGGACGGGAAATTTTCCCTGTCCGGAGCTTTGTTTTATTACCTGGTTCACTCAATCTCCTCCAGACGGATGTCATCAAACCAGACCGTGCCGGACGCTCCGATGATGCTCGGCGCCAGATAGGCGACTCCCCCTTTCATGTCCGGAGGCGTCTGCACGACAAAACTCTGACGGAACCATCCGCGAGTTCCGATCAGTCCCTGCCATGGATGAAAATTGTTTTTCCCGGGAAGGGAAAGACGCATCCGTCCGCCGCAGTTGTTCTTTTTCGGGACGACATTTTCGAGACGGATAAAATAGGAAAGGCAGTATTTCGTCCCGGGTTTAAGTCCGGAAATCGCCTGTTCCGCGCTTGCATTTCCCTCGGAGGAAAGCTGAATTCTGAGACTCTGTTTTCCCGTGACGAAATGATCCTTGTCAAGAGAAAGACTTTCCGCCTGAATGCCCCACGCCCCGGCACGGCGCCGTCCGTTCCGGATAACTGGATCGCTGCCGAAATCGGGATCCTTCACCAGATTTTTCGGACCATCCACATTCCGCAGAAGTTTTCCGAAGGAGTCAATGTCGTGATAATCCCTGACGAAGGGGCTCCAGACATACCGTTCGGCGGGATTGAGTGCACGGCAGCGCGTGAAGTTCGCACGGAAATCCCCTTTTTCGATTCCTTGCATGTTTTTCTTGGGGATCGCAATTTCCGCAAACCATTTGCCGGGAGCGGACGAGACGGCAACTTTTGCCTCGCTGTCCCAGGTCCGGTCGCAGTCGAGTCCCGCGCCGATTTTCCGGCATTTCTGGTCGGCGAGCGAACCGGCGGCGTTGATCATCAGCTGGTAATAGATTTTCTTGCTGTTTTCCGGATAGAAAAAGAGTTCGATCGAGGTGTCGCTCCACATCTGGAAATCGTCGCGGGCGCGGGGAAGCGTCCGCTTCACAAGTATTTCATCCGGTTCCGCGCAGACATACGCGATATAGAGTTTTTCCGCATCTTCCGTCACCAGGACGAACGTCTCCGGATAGCTCCCGCCGACTTCCCGATTCAACGCCTGCAGTTTCAGCATGACTGCGTCTTTCCACGCTTTCTCATCGGGATTTCCGTCAATGACAATCCGCTCCTTGGCGGGAAGCTGTTTCATCGGGACGGCAACCACCGCTTTGTTCCTCCTGTTTTCCAGATATTGCTTCGCACGATTGCGCATACCATCAAGAAAATGCTTCCGAATGTATTTGACGCGCGCCAGAGCGTCCGGATCCTTTGCCGCAAGCTTTTCGGCGAGGTCATAGCGCTTTGCAAAATCAGCAAGGCGTTCCGGCGAATAGATTTCTGTCCAGACCTCGTATTCGGAGGGCGCCACCGGCCGGGGGCCGAGACTGGTGTTTACAACCCGGGAGGCGATCCGGTCGATCCAGATGTCCTCCATCTCCTCGTAAAGTTTCTCCATTGTGTCCGCAGCCGCGCCGAACATGGAAGCGTAGTGATCCTTGAGAAGCGCCTTGTAATCACAGGCATTGTCCCACATCGCCTTGCCGAAGATGTAGACGTTCAGATAGTTGAAGAGATAGTTGTCCGTTCCGGATTCGGTGAACGCTCCGTTGATGTAAGGACCTGCTTCCGTATAGAATTTCCCGAACGCGCGGGGGGCCAGATTCGGCACGCCGTCGATCCGTGTGCCCAGATATTTCGCGGCGTAATTATACAGAGAGAGATCCTGATTTGGCACTTTTTTGTTCCATGCGAGGATCAGTTTCATCTGATCGTCACCGCTGAACGTTCCGCTGCATGGGGTCCGGATGTTGAACGGTCCGCCAACGCAGAGCTGCACGTGCATGTTGTCGGGTATTTCGCATGCCGGAACCGGAACGGTATAGTGATAGGCGAACATCGTGAATACGCCGGGAATCTTTTCCGCTTTTGCCCGCCGAGCCAGGCTTGTTCCGAAGTTCCAGAGGAAATCGGAGCGTTTCTGCGGATCCGATTCCAGGTGTTTCCAGCATTTTTCGCAATGGCAGGGATACAATCCGTCCGGCAGGGAGATGCTGAAGTAGTTGTCCTGAAACCCGTGCGGCGGCCATACTTTGAGCGGAATCCCGCGTGCGGAGGGCGGCTGTCCCGCCATCAGCGCTTTGAAATCCCGGTAGATTTCCTCGGAAACCGCGCTGGAATAGCAGAACTGCGGAGCGCCGGGCATATATTTTTCCATATGGCGTTTTCCGTCCGGGCGCAACGCGAAATATTCCGGATGCGTCTTGGCGTAGCGGTCGCCAAGTTTCAGGAGTTCGATTCCGTGCATAGTGGGAGTTTCATCGGTCTGCATCCGCCACCTCCACGCGGCGAGATTCCGTTCGCGCGAGATGTAATTGCCATATGGATCCCGGATTTTGCTTTTGTCGATATCCTCCCAGGCTCCTTTGTAGATGCCGAAGGAGCGGATGTCGTTGTCTGGACGGTCGAAGATGTCGATTCCGGGAAGTTTCAGCGCTGTGTATTTCGGGATGATGACACCGAGTTTGTTCGGAAAGAAGAAGCGGACCTTGACGAAACGTTCCAGAAAATCATAGACGCCGAACAGAGTTCCATGTTCGTTGAACATCCGCCAGATGCCGCCCTTTTCGAGAGCATCCTCGGCGGACATGGGTTTTCCCTTGTCCTTTCCTGCGAAGCGTTTGAGAATCGGCGCATCCTTTCCCAGAATGTAAATTTTCTTCCCGTCGCGGCGGATGACGAAGGAGTCGCGCCACTGCACCTTCCGGTCGAGCCCGAGTGCCCGGGCGGATTCATGATTCCCGAGAATAAACGAGATTTTTCCGTCCGTCGGCCTTTCCCGGATCGGAATCTCCGTGTCGAGCGCCTGTTCCAGATGAGTCTTCAGCTCTTTTGCCGCGAATCGCGTGATGCTCAGGGCGTCACCGGCGACAACGATTTCCATTTCACGGGAGGTGCGCGGAATGGCGAGGGTGTCATTCTCCTGAATCCGGATGACCCGCGGCGGAAGATTCTTTTTCAGAAAACGCTCTCCGGCAAAAAGAGAACACGCCGCGAGCGTCATGAGAAAAACGAACTGCATTTTACGGTTCATTTCCTGCTTCCTTTCTTGAATATATCAGTTATGGTTGCGCACTGTAAATGTATTTTCCGGACGAATTGAACAGTTCCCGGAACGAGAGCGCCGTGACATGAAGATCCATGAAGAGCGCGTTTGTCTTTGACGAGTGGCGGCATTCCACCGCGCCACCGGCGGTAGGGGATCCCGTTGCGCTGAAGGGATAGCCGGTGATGGCGAATCCGCTGTTCAGCTTCCAGTCGTAGGCTTCGGCGAGATAAGCCCAGCGGCTGGGGCTGCGGAGCCTGGTGACAAGGTTCATCCAGTAACGAAAAGTTCCTGTGCTGTCGATGCCGCTGCAGTAATAGTTTCCGAGGTAGCTTTTGACATGGCCCGGTCCGTTGTCGCGCCAGGTCGGATCGTCGGATGAGGCATTGCAGCTCCGCTCGTCGGAAGGGCATTGCAGGAGATTGCCCGGTGTGGAATGCCAGTGGTAGCGGTCGGATTGGATCGTGTAACGGAGAGAGGCATACAGGACCATGCAGTAGCGCCAGGAATCCATGGCGGCAGGAAGATCGTCAAAAAGATACTGCCCGGAAACCGGTGGAAGATAGGACTTGTAGTCTCCAAGATAGATTCCGACTGCCGTTCCCTGCTGCCGGAGATTCGAGATGCATTGCACCGCCTTCGCCCGTTCCCGCGCGGCATTCAGCGCCGGAAGCAGCATCCCGGCAAGAACTGCGATGATCGCAATCACGACTAGAAGCTCGATCAGTGTAAAAGTTTGTCTTTTCCTCATGGCAAATCCTCCTTTCTTACTCCAATTCGTTGAGAATACATTTTGCTTCATCTTGCATAAAACCGCATGTCTGAAAGGCTTCTGCGTATTCACAGCGGATCTGCTGTCCACGGAAACGTCCCGTCATGATTTTGTTCTGCACAATGCAGTCATCAGGATTCTGGCATTCATACATCCGGATCAGTTTGATTTTCTCCGTCATTACGGAGGAAACATCCACGAGATGGGTCGGATGAAACCCGAGCGACTGAAAGGAAAACTCGTAAAAATAAATTTCAGGCATCAGGCGCGCGATTTTCAGTGCCCGGAACAAAGCCGCCGTCGTCATGATGTGATCCACATGCCGGTCCGGCACAAAATGGGTGAAAACTGCGCGAGGAGGGATCTCCCGGAGGTTGTCCGCCATCTTCCGGCAGGTGCTTTCCGGCGCGAAGGAATTTCCGTCGATCTCGCCGAGAAAGAGGAGCTCCGCCCCGACGGCGGAAGCAACGCGCTGTTCCTCCTTTTTCCGCGTGGCGGCACATTCCTCTATGGAAACCCCCTGTTCGATCAGGCCGCGCTCTCCTTTTGTGAAATCCCACAGGTGAAGGTTAAAACGTCTCCGCATCCGGAGAGCTGTCCCGCAGCAGGCGGTGAAATCATCCGGATGCGCGCAGAGAAAAATAACATTTTCCATGATTCAGCCTTTTCCCTTTGGAATTTGAAACCCTTTGATGCATTGATTGGTTCGCGATATTTTCCCCTCGAAGATCTGCCCGATTCCCCGTGCAATCATGGCGCCCAGCGTCCGGCATTGTTTCTGAAGAAAAATGCGGTCGAAGGATACCAGCGGGATTCCGTTCGGATTACAGTCTTTGAGTTCCTGGTCCGTGGAGTGCGGCGACAGAATCGGGACGGCACATCCCCTCGGAAGCGCCTTCAGCACAGTCCCGAGCGTCCGGTGGGAACAGTAAACGCCGTCAATCTTTTTTGCTTTCAAAAGCCGGGGCAGCGTTTTCCGGATTTCTTCCGGATCGGGGAGGAAAAAAGCCGCGGGTTCCATTTTTTTCTCTTTCATTTTCGCGGCAAAAGAGCGGAAACGGAGAAGTTCATTGCTGCAGAAGAGGGGACGGGTGCATCCCCGTTCCAGAAAAAACGAAGCGATTTCCGCTCCCGCGTCCATGTCCAGCGCATACCAGTTCCGCTCGGGATGGCCCCACTCCGGATAATTCGGGTTGCAGATGGTGAGGACCGGATAATCGTCTGCGAGCATCCGGTTGATGACGGAAAAGTCATCCGGAGTCTGCGTGTGCCATACGATGCAGTCGCATCCGCTGTTTTCCAGCTCAAAGGCCTCTTTTTCGGGGGTATTTTCGGAGCGGGGCAGCATGATGAAGCTGCAGTTGTAGCCGAGCGAGTACAGTTCTTCAGAAAGTCCGCTCAGGAACTGGGAAAAGATCAGCCCGACATAGCTGTGGTAAATCACAATTCCAACGGTATGTTCCACCGAACCGGATGCCGCGGGATTGGTGAATGTTCCCTTCCTTCCCGGCAGGCTCATCAGGAGACCGGCCCCTTTCAGACTTTCCATTGCGCGGCGGAGCGTGACGCGGCTGACGTGCAGTTTCTCCGCCAGATCGCGTTCCGGTTCCAGGCGTACGGGCTCCGTTCCGCTTTTCGCAATAATCTGCAGAAGATAGCGTCTTACCGACTCCGTTGTGAGCAATGTCTTGTATGGCGGCATGGCAATACCTGTCCTGATTGGTGTTTTGGTATTAAATATAACACCATAAAGATGGCAGTCAAGGCAGCGGGCGAAAAAAAACATAGAATTTTGCTGTGTGCTTTTCCTGGAAGAGTCTGTTTGTATTGCGGCATATCAGGAGGCGACCCTGATTCATAAGCCTCGAAAGAGTGAATGAAACAGCAGATTCGGACTTGCATCGCGGGAATCCGTGCTTATCAAAAAAATTGCGGTAATTCATTCAGGACCTTCTGAATGTGATAAAATTTATTGATTTTGAATAAATTGCATCGGAAAAAGCTCTGACTCTGCTGGAGCTTTTCCAGGAAAGACGAGAAAAACCGTACAGTAAGGAAGTAAGGGAAGAGGAATGTATCGGAAAACGTGTCGAGCAAGGAATTGCCGGAAATCGCTCCGTATTTTGCAGGCTGTCTGAATCCAGAAAAATGCCATTGAAAATTCGTATCTCCAGTATTTCCCAGGCTTCAAAAGTTTCCAGGCGAAGGCCTCTCAGCGTCTTGTGGCTGGCGCATATTCGGAAAAGTCTGTTCTGAGTGGACATATTCCAGTTGTTCCTTCGAAGCGGAACAGGAAATCTCCCCGGAAATATGACAGGAAACTCCATATGAAAAGAAATACGGTCGAACGCTTTTTACTGCGAATCAAACGCTTCCGCAAAATTTTCACGCGTTCTGAGATGTTGGATATTATCACCTCTGGATTCATTTTATCTGCCATGATTGCAGATGCAACAGTGTCGGCAAAAGGCAGCTGAATTTTCTGTGCATCTGAAAAATATTTCTGGAAAATAAAAAAAGAGTCTTGACAAATATTTTTAGTGTTATATATTCTTTTACATAACCGATTATGTAATGGAGAGAAGGTCAAAAAATGAGTGCTGCCATATATGATGCCGCAAAACACACGAACATTTCCGCGTGCCGTTTTTCGTGGAGACTGCGGCAGCAGCGCTGGTGTCGGGCCAGGGAAAACATCCTGCGGCGTTTTGCGGCATTGACGGATCCGCTGCTCGCAATTTGGCAAATCTGCTTATCCGGTATGGAGTCCGCATTCCTCTGGAATTTTGCTTTTTACGGTCTGCGGGATGACGGCGGAATCATTCCGGAGCATTGTCCCGGTTTTTCTTTTTTCCTGTTTCCGGTTCCGTATTTGCCGATAAGGTGCAGAACAGTCTTTGTGAACAAAAAAAGATTTTGTTTTTGACATAAAAAATCATCTGTTTCATCCGAGTCTTTAGCATGAAGGGCTGTCTGTCGCAAGAGTTTCCTCCGCACAGGAAGCATTGGAATTCAAATATGACCTTTTTGACAGGAAGAAAAAATGAATGGCAAAAAATTACAGGCGAAATGGATCAAGCATCCGGATATGAATCCGTTTGTTTTTGACTGGCGTGCCCCGACTCTCCCCGCACCGGTATTCCGCAAAAGTTTCATGCTGTCCGCTCTGCCTGAAGGCAAAATGCATGCATCCGTATGCGGACTTGGTTTTTTTGAGTTTTATTTGAACGGGGTGAAAGTTTCCGAATCACTTGTCCCTGCGATGTCCCGATACGATGTCAGATGCAGATACCGGAAATATGAGGTCTCCTCTCTGCTGAAAAAGGGATGCAATGTCATTTGCATTATTCTGGGAAACGGCCTGTTCAATTCACAGACTCCGGAGGTCTGGCATTTTGATAAGGCGGAATGGCGGGATTATCCGAAAATGATCTTCTGGATGCAAAACGGAAACACTCCGCTGATTGTCTCGGATTCCTCCTGGATTGTCAATTTCACGGGTACGATATTTGACAGTCTTCGCGGTGGCGAACTTTTTGATGCACGCCTGGAAATGGATTTTCATACTCCGTCTCAGGATTACGAACGGCAGGCGGAACGGCCGGATGATATTCCCCTAAAACAAGGTGAAATTTCCAGGCGCTGGAAAAAAGCGGTAGTCAAGGCATCTCCCGGCGGACGGCTGACGGAAGAGCGTTTTTCTCCCTGTAAGGTGATAAAGACATTTGAGATGGAAAGGATTCCGGGGACCAGTCTTTATCGGTCCCCATTCAACATTTCCGGCTGGAGCCGTCTTTATGTAAGTGGGGAAGCCGGAGCAAAAGTCACACTGCATTTCGGAGAAAAACTGACCGACGATTCCTTAAGTCTCGATACAAGAGCAATACGGTGTCTCGTCAAAGATGACAGTTTTCAGAAAGACGAATATATTCTGAAAGGAAAGGGAACCGAGATCTGGGAACCCCGTTTTACCTATCACGGGTTTCAATATGTGGAGGCTGCCATTGAAGGGAACGCATCGCTTTCCAGACTGGAAGCGCGTTTTGTCTGTACGGCATTCACCTTTCACGGCGGAATAAAAACGGAAGATGAACGTTTGTCCTGGCTTCACGATGCTGCGCTTCGCTCCTGTCTTTCCAACTTTGTCGGAATTCCGACTGATTGTCCGCATCGGGAAAAGAACGGCTGGACCAGTGAAGCTCAACTGATGCAGGAACTTCTGCTCTATGCCGCCGACGCGGCGGAAGCTTACCACGGCTTTGCGGAATTGATCGGGGACGCCCAGCGTATTAACGGACAGCTTCCCGGCATGGTTCCTTCCGCCGGATGGGGATACAACTGTCTCAATGGTCCGGTTTATGATTCCGCACTTTTTACAATTCCTTATGTCAACTGGCTGTTTACCGGTAAAAAGGGCTTCCTGCGATCTCTGTATCCCCATATGCTGAGATACCTTGATTTCTGCGAATCCATCATGGAACATGGTCTGATCAATTATGGACTTGGAGACTGGGTCTCTCCGAAAGAGGCTCTTCCCCTGTCTCCTTCCTTCGTTCAGAATGCATTTCTGAATTACTGTTACGAAACCGCCCATAAATCCGCAGTCATACTGGGGCGAAACAAGGATGCTGTCCGGCTCAAAACTGCAGCGGAAAATCATTTGAAAATTTTCAATCATGCATTTTATGAAGGCGATGGCGATTACAGATTCAAGCGATCCACAGCCTATGCCCTTGCATTGCAATTCGGTCTTGTCCCCGTCAACGATCAAAAAGCGTGTGCGGAAAAACTGGCGGCCAGAGTTCGGAAAAACTCCTGGAGAGCGGACTATGGCACAGCCGGTTCCAAAGCCGTTCCACGGGCTCTTTTTGAAAATGGATATGCGGATGATGCATTCCGGCTCATGACTCAGGAAGAATGCCCCGGCTATCTTTACTGGAAAAAACAGGGAGCAACTACGTTCCCTGAACTTTGGACAAGAGATGAAAATTCCCTGAATCACGGTGCGTTTGCCGATATTGCTGCCTGTTTATATCGCTATCTTGCCGGTTTTCGCCATCTGTCGGAAACGCCCGGCATAAAACATCTTGAAATCCGGCCATGTTTTCCCGCGGGACTGGATCATTTTTCTGCACAGTATTGCGGCTGGGAATGTAATTGGAGAAGAGAAAACGGGGAAATTTGCTATCTGCTGAATGTCCCGGAAGGGGCATCTGGAATTTTCTGTTCGCCTGACGGCGGAAAACGGAATTTGCAGGAAGGACGTCACAGGATATCAATAATCGCACAAGGAGAAAGAAGATGAATATCAGACCACTGGCTGGAGCACTGCTGTTTTCTGGAATCACTGCGGCAATGGCGCAGAATTTGACGGTCACAGCGGACAAGGAAATCTGCAAACCGGGAGAACCTGTCAGATTTGAATTCAAAATAACGGACGGTAAACATAATCCGGTGAATGATGTACAGATTTTTACACTGATCAGGGTCAATGGGCTGCCGACTCGTCAGAAACGTTTTGCCGGCGGATCACCGGATGCGACATTTTCTCTGACACAAACAATTCCCGGAACGATGCTGCTTGTCAGCGGGTGGCCTTTCAAACAGGCCAATGGGAAAACAATCACGCGCTGGACTTCTGCCGGAGTCGTTGTCGGACCGGATCAAATCAAGGCGGGATTGGATGAACCGTCTGATTTTGATCAATTCTGGAAAGATAAAAAGACAGAACTTGCCTCTGTTCCAATGAAAGCGGTCCTTGCCCCGGTTGATCTCGCAACTGTGCAGAATGGGAAACACAAGTTCTATAAGGATAAAGGAGTGGAAGCTTTTGAGATCAAAATAGACTGTGCCGGAGGAAAACCGGTTACCGGATATCTTGCCAGACCTGTCAACGCTTCAAAAAAATCGCTTCCTGCAATCGTGACATTTCAGCATGCGGGGACATACAGTGCGTCGGTTCCGGCCCGTTTCGGAACAAAAGCGATTGCCATGGATGTAAATGCTCACGGCATTCTGAATGGACAGACGCCAGATTATTACAGCGACCTTGCAAAAAAGAAATTAAAACTTTACTACTATTCCGGAAGCGACAATCGTGAAACGTATTATTACAAAGGAGTCTATCTTCGCTTGATCCGCGCACTGGAATATGTGAAAAGTCTGCCGGAATGGAACGGAAAAGATCTCATTGTTTATGGTTTCAGCCAAGGCGGAGCACAAGCTCTTGCAGCGGCTGGGCTGGATCCGCAGGTGTCACTTTGCATTGCAATGTGTCCCGCACTCTGCGATTTGGGTGGAATCGTCGCCGGACGGCTCCCGGGGTGGGGGACCAACGTGAAATTCAAGGACGGGAAACCGGCAACCCCGAAGGATGAGGCGATCCTCAAGGCGACCTCTTATTATGATAATGCTAATTTCGCGAAACGGATCAAGGCGGAAACTTATATCTCTGCAGGACTCAGGGATTCCGTGGTGCCGACAAGCTCCGTTTACGCGGCTTGGAACAATCTGCCGGATAACATCAGAAAGCATTTCTTTCTGAACAGACTGGGAGGTCATGATCCGGTCGCTTCCGCAGAAGCAAAGATGCGTTTGAATCAGATCATTTTCAAACCCTGATGAAACTGTTGTTTCCGCCCTCTGCCCGGGAAATACTCATCCGGTTTGCCGGATCATAAACAAGCCGGATGAGATGTATGAAAACTGATTTTACCGGAACCTGGCGGCATAAGCGATGACGCAGTTCCTGATGAACGGCCTGAAAACCATTACGGCATTTTACAGGCGTTGCCGGAAGAATAATTTTTCTTCATGGTCAGACGGTGATCCGGGATGACAACTCCAAATTGTCCGTCGTAATCGTAACACTGCAAATAACCTGCAGCGCGCTTCCGTTCCGGAGCCGGCGATTCCGCCGCAGCACGTGTGTCAAGCCCGGATCCGGCAACTGCAAATTCAGCGGAAAAGCCGGAGCCGGCAGACGGATTGACCGTAAAATCCGGAAAGCGCTTTTGGATGAGAGCAGGCGTTTCCGAGTTCAATCCCGAGTTTCTGAGCGTATTGAGCAGAGAACGCCGGCAGACACCCGGAGCGTGATTTTTTCTGCAGATGAAATGCCTTTCATCTTTTTACTCCCAGTTCCCGGAAAAGTAGAAATCCGCATAGAAATTCAGATTGCGGTTGCTTCCGAGCGTCGGCGAATAGGACATGGTTTCGGAATCGTTCCGGTTGCTGATCAGGTTTGCAAGCCAGCTGTCACCTGGCAGAGGCGCAGTTTCGCCGTCCAGCGCGGAAAACGGGATGAAGAGTTCCATGCTCCAGCCCTTTTCATCGGTATGAACCGATTTCTGAAGACCTTTGCAAATCCATGACGCTTCCAGATCCCGGGGCGGATCGAACGACTGGAAATAGTCCTCGAATGCACCGCTTGAGGAGATCACGAACTGGAAGAGTTTGTTCCTGTTTTTCCCGGGAGACAGGAAAAATTCCATATTGTCATCATTCCAGAGTTTTCCGACCTTCCGATAAGGCGCCGGATTGAAAATGCCGAGATAAATCCCTTTCCGGTTCCAGAGCAGACGGGCGGATGTCTTACTTTGCGTCTTGTTTTCTCCGTAATAGGCGGATTTGAACGAGACAATATTGGCTTTTTTCCAGACATCTTCGTTGAGAATTCCGTCGATCTGCGGAGCTTTATCGGCATATTTCACCCGATAGGGAGCAGCTTTTTTCAAATTGCCGCGTGCCGCCGCATCGTTCATGATCCGGACCCACGGCATACGGAAAAATGTCAGTCGCCGTTCTTCCGCAGACCCTTTGGCAACGGCTTTCTGCGCCTTGTTCAGCAAATCGCGCATTTGTCTGAAAACAGTTTCCGGGTAGGCCTTCTGATAAAGCGTCTTGTAGTCCAGCCCGGGGATGCATCCTTTGTTGATCGTCGCATTCGGAATGTAATGATCGATCCAGCGGGAAAGCGCCAGCGCATAAAATTCCTTCAGATACGGCGCCGCCGGACCGTACAGGAGTGTCCAGTGTTCCTCCAATGCGGCTTCGGCATTGAATTCCGGATTCCAGTGTGCCCGTGAAATAAGATAGACCGAATAGTAATAGCCCCAGTTGAAATAGACGCAGGGGAACAGTGCAAAATCGCTGATGTAAGGAGCCATTTTCCGCAGATATTCCCCCTCGAAACTTCCACGGAGCGCGTGAGAGATCCCGCCCTGCGGATTATAGGCCGGATCGTAGGGATAGGTCACCACCTTTTCCGCAATTCTGGAATTCCAGTCGGAATACGTCTTCTTCCAGAACTCCTCCGATGCCTTGTCACGGATGAAAACCGGAGTTCCGCTGCATACCATGATCCGCGTGTTTTCCGGGAACTTTCTGACCGACAGCGGAGCGGCAACGTAATTGGCATATGCCATAAATACAATTTTTTTGCCGGGGATCATTGTTTTCAAGCGGGTGGCAAGATCATAGTAGAACTGTCCGTGGACTTCGCTCATGACCGCATGCGGTTCGGTGCGTTTCGGAAGATGCGCCACCCGTTCGTTGTCGATCACACATCCGGAATCGACCGGACCGAAGTACATATATTCCGGGTTCGGAATGAAAACGGGATCCCAGAGCAGATTTATCTTGCCTTTGGACTCGTAGAACTTCAGAAATGACTCTGCCAGCAGTTTGGAAAACTCCATATTGCTGAGATCGTAGGCATTTGCCGTATATTGTGTCAGACTTTGGCGCAGACGCCCGTTCTTTTCACGGTAAAAGCATGTTTCGAGCCGGTCGGGGAATGCTTTCGCCACCTTGAACGGACTGGGACCTTCGCTGCACATCCAGCGGGTCGGGCGGCTCTGCATGCGGTAAGCGGCAAAAAAATCGCCCTGATTGTTCGGAATATCCTCCCATGGAAATTCCATACTTCTGGCGAGTCCGACGGAATGCGGTTTTTCCCCTTTTTTATGGAACGCGTTACTGGGACTGCCGAAGGCACGGGTCAGATATTTCGGGTGATCCGTGTAGGAAACGGGATGGACCGTCAGGTTTTTGTACTGCGGAACAATGGTTCCGAGTCCCGGATAATAAAAGCGCATTCCCAGAATGCGTTCGAGAAAATCAAACACGGCATTGATCGTGCCGTTCTGAAGATAATTTCCCATATCGTTCCACTCATAGGAACCGGGAATCATGGAGCCGTCACGTCCGGCAATGACAATGCCGGAGTCATACGTCATGATCCGGAAGCCGTCCGGCGGCATCGATGCGATGTCAATGCCGAGCCTGTCGGTCAGCGAACTTTTTCCGAGCAGAATCCTAAGCGGATACTTTTCCAGTTCCGGTGAATCCGGTTTCAGAATGCGCGGCTCTTCGCCAAGACTCTGTTTCAAATACTTCTTCAGATATCCCGAGGCAAACAGCAGGGAACGGCGCGTCGCACCAATCTTCCGGTTCGTTCCCGCAATCGTTGCGGACTGTTCCTTTGACAGATCACAGACGATTGCAAAGCGCAGCTTTCCGTTTTTGACCAGTTCCAGCGGAGCATGAACGGGTGTTTTGTCAAACTTCACTTTGTTCAGCGCGGGGTTGGCATAATCCAGCGCCATGCAGGAGAGCATTCCTGCCATCGCACATGCGGCACTTGCTGTTTTCCAAAAACTCATGGCATATTTCCTTTCTGTAAAATGTTCAGACCGGTTCCGATGCTTCCGTTTCGGCAGAGCGGAACAATTCAAAAAGTCCGGTGTCCGGCGTTTGAAACGTGTATTCCAGGATCCCGTTTTTCACGGAGAGAGATGTTCCTGTGAAGAGTTCACGCGCCGCACGGAATTCTTCTGGCACATGCAGACTCATTCTGCCGCCTTCCTTCGTATGCACGGACAGAAGACTGCCGGAAAAGACAACCGGAAGTTCCCGTTCCGCAACAAGCCGGACCCCGGCAGCGGAAGCGAGTTTCCGGAGAAGCGCGGGCGTCACCGTCCGGTAGTCATGGCAGTAGACGCTTGTCCAGTCTCCCATGGATCTTACTGTCACGCCATCCGTTCCATAGGGGATTCCTGTCAGAGCGCCGCATCGTTCCGGAGCAAACCGGATGCCGTCGGTGATCCCCGGAGCGCAGAGCCACAGCACGGTGCGTCCGTCACGCAGAACAAAGCGCTTCAGGATCTCCTGTTTTTCCGGCGTGATCAGGAATGCGGAATTGAAGATCAGCAGCCTGAAACGTTCAAAATCCGCAATCCGGGGGATATCATGGAAGGAATACACTTCAAACGGTGCGCCGAGACGGTTCAGCTTGTTGCGCATCCCCAGATGGACTTCCCCGGAAACGGGATGATTCTCATTGACAAGATACGTGCTTTCCGGATCGACGATCAGAGCTGTTTCACTGCGGTCAGCGCCGACATTTCCCGCATAGCTGTTCCAGAGTCCGCGGATCTGTTTCAGAAGTTTCATGACCGCTTCGCCCTGATAAAAATCCCCCCACATGTCGAACCACCACAGATTCGCCTGTTTGAGAAGCGCCAGAGACGCCTCCCGTTTCAGACCCGCCAGCGTAGCGGCTTCGTCCTCCCACTCTCCAGGCGCTTTCAGCGTGATATAAGGTGTGAGATAGTGGTTGCTGGTATGGGTGCGCTGGTCACATTCGTGCAGAAGGCGTTTCCCCCGCACGGATGCCGTCCCGTTCGGGATCAGGAATCCGCTTCCGCCGCCGATGGCGCGGTCGGTATAGGTCCCGGGACTGATCAGGAAATCAAGATCGGGAGAATCAAGCACACGCTCATATTCAAGGTGTCCGCAGGAGACAAGTTCCTTTTCGCTCTTTTCCAGAATGTAGCCGTAGAAACAGCCGATCTGCGTTTCTTTCCGGATACAGCTCCGTGCAATCGAAGCAAAGGAGACAATGGCATCGGCAATGGCTTCGTTGCAGAACTTCCAGTAGCGGATTGCCGTCAGATTCTGTTCCGGCGTGCGCAGAAAAGTCTCATGCGCCGCACTCTCACGGACAGACTGCGGCGGAATATCCACGGGATCGCCGTATCCGTGATTCCGGCACCATTTCCGCCACGCGTCCCTGCGGTCGGAAGCGTTGTCTTCCGCGCCGTTGGAGTAATCATACCACTCATCCGTCGCGCCGCAGGCAAGGACATAGGCTTTGATCCTGTCCCCGTATTTCTCCTCGCTGTAATGCAGAAATTTACGGAGAAACGCTTCGGTCGGCTCCCGCCACTGCGGATTGTGTATCGTCCTGCCGAGATTGTTGAAAGAGTCTGCGCAGCGGTGCGGATTCATATGTTCCAGCCAGACCGGTGCATTCAGATCGATCATGCAGAGAAGTTCCGCTTCTGGCATTGCCGTTGAGACATCGGCGATCATTGTGTCAAACGGCGAGAAATCCAGCTTGTCATACCAGAGCCAGACGGGATGATACTGCGAGTATGGAGTTCCCCGCGAGTTGCAGGTATGGGCGGGAAATACGCAGATCGTTTCATACCCGGCGGAAGCAAACTGCCCGATGGTGTTCATGGGAATATGAAACGAGCGGTATGCCAGAAACGGTTTCTTCTCTGTAATCATGAGATCCGGAATCCTCTGTTCCCGTTATTTCAGTGGCAATTCCCGAATGCCGACAGATTTCATGCAGATGGATGCAGGCTTGCCGGGATTGGAAAAGCAGACAATCTTCATTGTGACCGCGCCGCGCCAGATGGCGGAGGGGGGAATTACGGCGGAGAAAGTGCTCCACTCGTCCTTCAGATTCGCTCCCAGGCGGATATAGTGAAATGGAGAACCGCTCTGCTGGCGACAGAGAGTGCCGGCTTCATAGCTCTTCCGCAAAGCGGTTCGGAGCGTGACTTCCCAGACACCGTCCATTTGCTCCACGCTGGTGACATACGGCGAAAGATCGCGGTTCGGAAGATCGCTTTCATCCGCTTTCGCATGGAATGCAATGTTGCTGGGACGTTTCTGCCACTTCGAAGCATCCTTGAGCTTGATTATGCGGTCGCCTTTTTTCGCCGGAGCGGCAAGCTCGGTCAGCGTTCCGGAAACCGGACAGGCCTCCATGCCGTGAATCCATTTGCCGTCCTTGTCATAGAACGCAACTGCGAAAAAGAGCGGAACATTCCGCTCCGTATTGCCGGGCGCCCGTTTGAAGGATCCGCTGACGGAATATCTTACATCCTTTTTCAGCGGCACTGGCTT
>ERZ779737.1706-NODE-1706-length-16362-cov-1.952965_pt1 | contig 16362 bp, 10 predicted proteins | sample MGYA00511889_ERZ779737 | MGnify/ENA primary metagenome ERZ779737 (study PRJEB29588, sample SAMEA2163575) | human gut metagenome | biome: human gut; feature: human-associated habitat; material: faeces | place: Denmark | collected 2008/2010 ...
GATTCCGAAAAAGAGAGACGTGCGCTGATTTTAGAAGATTTAAGACCTTTGTTTGTCTGAGAAAAATTTGAGGATGGATTATGATATTTGAGAGTTTGTGGCCACTGGCATTTTTGCTGGCGGTTCCGGTTGTTGTGATTTTATATCTGCTTGTGCCAAAGGGGACAGACACACCAGTGTCTTCGAACCTGTTGTGGAAGAAGCTTTTTTATAATGAACAGTCTAAAACGTTCTGGGAAAAGTTTTTGCACAATCTGCTGATGTATCTGCAGATCGTGATCCTTTTGCTGCTTATTCTGGCACTGATGGCACCGTTTATACAGCGTAAGGGTACAGGCAGTACGGACGTGGTGTATCTGATTGACACCAGCGGAAGCATGAAGCATCTCACCAAAGGGGGCAATCCCCGCTTAGGGGAAGCCGTAAGTGAGATCAAAGAGCAGATTGCCGCTTCGGATGGGGCAAAAATATCCATTGTTACCTGTGACGGCACGGGAACCAATCTGCTTGCCGTCCATACTTCCGAGAAAAAAGCACTGTATCGGACGCTGGCAGACATCAAGGGCACGGACACAGCCGGATCGCTTTCCGATGCACTGGCAACGGTACAGACTGTGCAGAAAAAAGACAAAAAGAACGATCTGGCAGATGTCATCGTCTATACCGACGGCATTGGGGCAAAACAGACGAAAAATCTCAAAAGTCAGCTTCAGGCAACCATCCGCGTGGTGGGAAGTCCCGTTTCTAACGTGGCGAATACGTTTCTGTCCTGCACCAAAGACAGCAGCGGGGACACGTATACGGTTGCATCAGGCGTGACAAATTACAGCGATCATGCGGCAAATATGGAGATTACGCTGTATGAGGGAAAGAAAATTCTTGAAGTGCGTACACTTTCCCTTGCCGCAGACGAGACGTATACCTGCCTGTTTAAACAGGTGAACTGGGGAAACCAGCCGCTGCATACCGAACTTTCCGCAGTGACATTTGCCGGCAGCAGCCAGAAGGATTCCTTACATGAGGATAACTGTGCCTATGCACTCAAAGACCAGGTTTCCACGAGCAAAGCCACACTGATCGGGGAAGGAAATACCTATATCGAAAAAGCGTATCTTGCCGTGACCGGAGAGAATCTTTCCAAGGCAAAAACAACGGATGCACTTGACCGTGACGATCCGGGGGTCTGTATTTTTGATGCGGATACGGCAGTGCAGGAATCTAATCAGCAGAAGGCGCAGATGATTTTTGCCAAAGAGGGAAAGAACGAGGAAAAAAATGTCAGCCTGTCCGCCGGCGATACCGAACTGACTTCCGGAATCCGGGACTTTGCGCTCGGGGTAAATCAGACGTATGTGTATGATCTGCCGGTCTGGGCCACGGGCTTTCTGTGGAACGGAAAGCAGTGCGCCGCATACTACGGGGAGCATGACGGAATCCGGGAGGTGGTACTTGGATTTGACCTGCGGGAATCGGATTTTGCCCTGCAGCCGGAGTTTCCGGTATTTATGAACCATGCGCTGCACTATCTTGAGGACAGTTCCCTTCTTTCCCAAAACGTCTATGATGCCGGAGATACCGTGCAGTTTCATGCATTAAACGGTGTGGACGTGCAGCAGATTGCAGCACCTACCGATCAGGCAGGACTGTTTACCGTAAAAGCGGGCGACAGAAAGGAATCCTATATTGTAAAATTTGCATGCAGCAGCCAGTCGGATGGACGGATCACGGCAGGCGATTCCGGCAGCCGCAACACGATGCAGCGGCAGCTTGTGCGAAAGCAGATGCGCAATGTCATCCTTATCCTTGTGCTTCTTCTTATGATACTGGAGTGGATCTGTTATGTCCGGCAGATGCGTTACCGTGGGCGGTTTTATCTTGCGGTGCGTCTGGTGGGGCTTGCCCTTTTGGTGCTGGCTGTCTGTGGAATTTCGGTGCCGCTTTCCCACGCGAAAGACACAACCGTTTTTCTGGTTGATCTGTCGGAGAGCAATGCCGCAAATCTCACGCAGATGGAGCAGTATATGAGCCGGCAGGTCAAAGACATGCCAAAGAACAATCAGTATGCCATCGTAACGTTTGGAGCCAATGCGGTTGTGGAACAGTTTCTGACCGGTGAGAAACACAGTTTTCAGATTCTCTCGGCACCGGAGGCGGATGCAACCAACCTTGAGGAAGCCGTTTCCACAGGACTTTCCATGATCCCGGACAATGCGGCAGGACGGCTTGTGGTGCTTACGGATGGAAAGCAGACAAAGGGAAACATCGAGCATACGGCATCGGCACTGACGGCAAAAAACGTGCAGCTGTATTCGGTTCTCTATGAAGATACAAAGCAGGGGAGCGATGCCTATATCGAAAACGTGGAAATGCCGGAGTATCTTTATCCGGGTGATTCCTATTCCATGACCGTAACTGTGGAAAGCAACTATGAGACCGATGCGAAGCTGCAGCTTTTGCAGGGAACGGAGATGGTCAGTCAGACAGGCGTGCATTTAAACAAAGGCAGCAACCGTTTTGTTTTGAAACAGAAGGTAGTCGGTACCGATGCGCAGCAGTATACCGTGCGCGTGAAGGCACCGAAGGACACCTGTGAAAAAAACAATGATTATGGTACGTATGCGACGGTGGATTCCCTGCCAAAGATTCTGCTTGTATCCGGAATGGGAGAGGACAGCACACCGTTTTTAGGACTTTTGGATGCTGCCGGATGCAATTACCGGCAGGTATCCGCAGTCAGTGCACCGGATACTTTAAAAGAGATGCTGCAGTACAAGAGCATCATTCTGGAAAATGTGTACCGGACAGATCTGCCGGAGGGCTTTCTAAAAAATCTGAAAACTTATGTGAAAGACTACGGATGCGGTCTGGTGGCATGCGGCGGTGAGGACAGTTTTGCACTGGGCGGATATCTGGATACGGAACTGGAGAAACTTCTTCCGGTCGATATGCAGCTGCGCGGGGTAAATGAGAAACAGAATCTGGCAATGGTCATGGTGATTGATCATTCGGGCAGTATGTCGGAACAGACCGAAGGAGGCACCAATCTGGATCTGGCGATCGCGGCTGCCAAAGCGGCTGTGGATCAGCTGGATACGAAAGATGAAGTCGGTGTGGTAACCTTTGATGATGGTTACACCTGGCAGGTGCCGCTGGAAAAAGTGAAGGATAAAGACAAGATCCATCAAAGCATCGAGACGATCAGCGAAGGCGGTGGAACGACCATCAAACCGGCCGTGCGTGCGGCACTAAATGAAATTAAGAAGAGCAAGGCGCAGCTAAAGCATATTGTGCTTCTGACGGATGGACAGGGGGAAACCGGAAATTTTGAAGATATCATCAAGGACTGCAAGGATGCCGATGTAACTCTTTCCACGGTAGCGGTTGGAGAGTCGTCTGACAGACAGCTTCTGGAACGACTGGCAACGCAGTGTAACGGCCGCTATTATTATTCCGATATCTCAACCGATATCCCGAAAATCTTTGCACAGGAAGTATTTTTAAATGGAGATACCTATTTGCAGAACGGACAGTTTTCACTGAAAGGAAACAGCAGCAATGCCATCACGAAAAATCTCTTTGCCGATGGCTGGCCGCAGATCAAAGGGTACGTGAGTGCCTCTCCGAAAACCGGAGCCAATGTGCTGCTGGCATCTGCCGAAAAGGATGACCCGATTTTGTCTGTCATGCAGTATGGACTGGGGCATACGGTTGCGTGGAATACCGATGTGACAAACCGCTGGACCGCCGGGCTGGCACAGCAGAATGATTACGTGCAGCTGTGGAAGCGGATCATCGATTACAGTGCGGGAAATACAGCACTCGGCGAAGACCGTGTGGATGTAACTACTGTAAACGGAACAACGAAAGTTACCTATTATGCCAAAGACTACGCAGAGCAGACACAGGTGGAGGCTGTGTACACGGATCCAGATGGAAAAACGCATCAGGCGAAACTGACCGCAAGTGCGCCGGGAACTTATGAGGCACAGCTGGATACGACAGTCTCCGGTGTCTACAATCTGAGCGTGCAGCGGAAAAACGGCAAAAAAATCGAAAATGCCCTGACCACCGCAGCCGTGGTACAGTATTCGCAGGAGTACAAATTTGCGCTGACAAACGACAGCTTTTGTGCGTTCATCAAACAGTATGGAAAGATGCTTTCCCCAAAGAAGAATGTATGGAAGAAGTTAAAAGCTTCCGGGCGGGCACGGGTTTGTCTGACCAATCCGCTTTTAATCCTTTTGCTTTTCGTATTTCTTGCAGATATCGCCATGCGGCGGTTTGCCTATGTTCCGCCAATGCCACACTGGACGAAGCCGGCAAAAAAAGCTATAATGACAAAAGAAAAAACAGCAGAAGACGGGCAGCCGGAGCCGGAAGCAGAAAAACCAAAGGAAAAGACAAAGAAAGCAAAACCGGAGGAAACGGATTCCCAGGCACTCGATACTTCTGCGCTGTTAAAGAAAAAAGAAAAGCGGAACCATTCCGTTTAAAAGAAAACAGGAGTCATTATGCAATCAGACAGCAATTTACGAGAAACGTTACGGAGTATCGATCATAAAAGTTATCCGGCATACAAATCCCTGCGGGGAAGTTACCGGTTTGCAGACTATGTGTTATCCATCGATCATGTGCAGGGAGATCCTTTTGCGGCACCTTCCCATGTGCGCGTGACCGTGGATGCAAAGGCAGCGGCATTTCCGGAATATGCCATGAAAAATACACGGACGCGCACAGCACTGGCAGATGAACTGCTGCGCACGTTTGCCGCACAGATCAACCACTTTACATTTAAGGCGAAGGGATCGGGCAAGAGCGGCCTGATCTCGGTAACCCACTGCGGACAGGAGATTCTGACCCGGACAGCCTGTGAAGTGAACGAAAAAGAAATCACCGCGCGTTTTGCGGTAGGATTTCCGGCAAACGGACGGACGATCAATGCCAGGGAACTGGAGAAAATTCTGTTTACCTATCTGCCGGAATGTGTAAAGCATTCATTTTATTATAAGAATCTCGATGCCCGCAGAATCCGGGATGCCGTGGAACTGGCAGAAGACCAGCAGGCAGTCCGTGACCAGCTGAAAGAACAGGGGCTGGTTGCTTTTGTTGCCGATGATGCGGTACTGCCACGGGAAAGCGGGATTTCCTCCCGGCCGATGAAACAGTCCGTAGCCTTTACCTCTCCGGAATCCCTTAGGGTGACGATGCAGCTTCCGCACAGGGGTGTGGTCACCGGTATGGGAATCCCGAAAGGAATCACACTGATCGTCGGTGGCGGCTATCATGGAAAATCCACACTTCTGACTGCACTCGAACTGGGCGTTTATAACCATATCGCAGGGGATGGCAGAGAGTTTGTGATCACGGATGAGACCGCCTTAAAACTTCGTTCGGAGGACGGACGGTTTATCAAAGATGTCGATATTTCCATGTTTATCAATGACCTGCCAAACGGAAAAGATACCCATCATTTTTCAACGGAAGATGCCAGCGGAAGCACATCGCAGGCAGCCGGGATCGTGGAAGGCATGGAGGCGGGAAGCCGCCTGTTTCTGCTGGATGAGGATACGTCCGCGACGAATTTTATGGTAAGGGATGCATTTATGCAGAAAGTAGTCAGCCCGGATAAAGAGCCGATCACACCGTTTCTTTCCCGTGCGCGTGATCTGTATGAGCAGGCAGGAATTTCTACCATCCTGGTAGCGGGCAGTTCCGGTGCCTTTTTCCATATTGCGGATACCGTGATCCAGATGGACCGCTACAAGCCGGTTGATATTACAAAAAAAGCAAAGGACATATTATTCCTCTTGGAACAATAGGATTTAATAATGGTTATTTAGATTATGTTGCTTCTGCAGATTTGTGTATTGATTCTTTTCCACTAAATTCAGGTACTGCACTAATGGATGCTATTTCATCAAATATTCCTTCGCTAAGTATGAAATGCGCTATGTACATGCTAGACTATTTAAAAAATACTCATGGATTTTGTTTAAATAAAAAAGATTTTGAAAATAGAGCAAAAAATATACTAAATGACAAAAATTATGCTAAAAATTTGTTAATGGAAGAACAAAAATCTTTATTTGAAATGCAATCTGTAAATGCTTGGAACAAAAGAATTGAAGAAATGTTAAAAATAGTTCCTAAAAAACATTCTGTAAAAGATTTATCAAATGAAAATGACTATAAAGAAATAAATGATTTATGTGTTCTTAACCATTTTTGTAATACTGATAATATGAAAATAAATTTCTTAAGCAAATTTATTTTTTTATTCAAATATTTAATTTATAAACTATCAAAAAACATACAAAAAGAAATTAAATATTATATATTAGTACAAAAATTCTGGTAAATTAATGTTCAAAACTATGTAGAAAAGTGTTTAAAAGATGTAGAAAAAATGTTCATAACTTTGAGTTTTCTACATCTTTTTTATTTAATTTTATTTTTTATAGCAAAGTTATATGAATCTCTACACATATCTTCAATAGTTTTAGTAGCGTGCCAATGTAGTTCACGAGATGCCTTAGTAGTATCTGCATAACACTCAGCAATATCCCCCGGACGTCTAGGCGCAATCTTGTAATTAACATTTATATTATTTACCTTACTAAATGTTTTAACAAGTTCTAAAACACTATATCCTACACCAGTACCAAGATTATAAGTATAAACACCAGGTTCTTTATCAATTTTCTCAATTGCAGCAATATGTCCAAGTGCTAAATCAACAACATGAATATAATCTCTAACGCCAGTACCATCTTTAGTATCATAATCATCTCCAAATATACTTAAACATTCCAATTCACCAGTCGCAACTTTAACTATATAAGGCATTAAATTATTAGGTATACCATTTGGATCTTCTCCTAAAAGTCCAGATGAGTGAGCCCCTATTGGATTAAAATATCTAAGAAGTGCAATATGCCAAGTATTATCTGAAGTATATAAATCCTTTAATATTCTTTCTATCATTAACTTAGTTGTTCCATATGGATTTGTTGTAGAAAGTGGAAAATCTTCTTTTATAGGTAATTTTTTTGGAATACCATATACAGTCGCAGAAGAAGAAAATACTAAATTCTTGCAATCAAACTCAGACATAACCTCACATAAAGAAAGAGTTGAATCTAAATTATTTCTATAATATTTAAGTGGAAGTTTTACACTCTCACCAACTGCCTTATAACCAGCAAAATGTATAACAGAATCAATTTTATTTTCATTAAATATTTTTCTTAATAAATCCTTATCACAAACATCACCAATATAAAGTGTAACATCACGTCCTGTAATTTTTTTAATATAATTAACAACTTCTTTTTTTGAATTAGAAAAATTATCCACTATTACTAGTTCCTCTCCATTTTTTAGTAGTTCAACTGCTGTATGGCTACCTATATAGCCACAACCACCAGTAACTAAAATATTCATATTATTATCCTCCTAAAATAAGTATAACCTATTTTAAAAAGAAAAGAAAGATAGTATTATCTTTCATTATTTATATCAGTCAAAGATTTAAATATCTTATTCTCCAGTAATTTATATATAAAGTCTGCTCCTAAGAAACTAATTATACTACTCCATAATGAAGGAAAAAACTTCAAATTGGAGAAACTTAAAGAAAATAATGTACCTATTATTAAAGACGTTATAAACGAGACAATTATACATATTCTACTACATTTAATCACAACTGATTCTTTTATTCTTTGAACTAAACTAGTAATTATTAAACTATTTAATATAGCCATAGTAAGCACATCTTTTAATAATTCATAATTTATCATAAACCACCTCATATTAATATATTATGAATTTAAAAAAAGATATAAACAAATTTACTATATTTCATTATTAAAATTAAATTTAGAACAAGATTTAGATTATTTAATTAACTTGATTGTTATCTAAAAATCCATTTTTACCAACTAATACCGAATCATCATATACATATTTTTTTGAGAATCCAATTATTGGATAAAATATAACTGGGAAAAATGTCATTAATAGCGCAAGCCAAATATCCTTATGAAACTTTTTAGCTATATTATAATTTGTTAATAAAGTTATAAATAATTCTAATAATGTTAATATTATCCCAAACTTCCCAAGATTTATTGTTATTAATGAAGGGGCAAATAGTATTAAAAACCACCACCAATTAAGTTCAGCTACCTCAGTCATTAATATCCAAGTACTATATAATGGTATTATTGCTTCCCAACCTTTTCTTCCAGCCTTTTTAAATATTTTCCATATTCCTATTAATTGAATTACTGTCAAGATTAATCCTATTAACATAGTTATCATCATAACTTCCCAAAGTGTTGTTATCGATATCTGGCTCATTAATTGTGTCATAAAATTTTCTTGTGTCATTTGAATACTCCTTTCTACTATACTACTAACCAATTATATCATATTTTTAAATAAACATCTTAAATTATTTAAATAAATTTTATAATTAAAACATAAAAACCTATAAAGCAAATTTTATTTATTATTTGCCATATAGGTTATATTTATTATTCTATACTTTTTAATGACTCTATCATATTGACTTTTTTAAGTGCAAAGTATGTTGTTATATTAACTAATAAAGTGAAGAATAAAGTAAGAAGTAATGAATATATGTAGCTTTGAATCTTTATAGTTGTACCAAACATAATTTGATCCAATTCACATGTTTTTAATATAAATACAGTTAAAGCCTTACCAATTAAAATACCAAAAAACATGCCAATACCTGTCAATATAGTTGTTTCTCTTCCAACATAATTATATACTTCTCTATCATAGAAACCTAATACTTTTATAGTAGCTAATTCTCTTATTCTTTCACTTATATTTACATTTGCTAAATTATATAATACCACAAATGCAAGAAGTCCTGCAGACACTACTAATACTAATGCAACCAATGCAAAGTTTTTCATAGTAGAATCAAATACATTACGGGTAGACGATGTAAATGAAATATTAGAAATAGTATCATTCTTCTTAATCTCTGTTGCTAGAACTTTTTCCTCTTCATCAGTTAAACTATCTGTTTTTATAAATAATGTATTATAGTATGAACTATCATATAATTTTTTATCCATATAAATGTAATGTAAGAAATAATTCTCTGTTATACCACCAATAGTTGCTATGTATTCTTTATCTGTTTTAAGTCTTAACTTATCACCTTTTTTAAGATTAAGTAGCTTAGATAATTTTTCTGAAACCACTATATTATTATTTAGTTTATATTCTTCACCGCTTGTTCTATTTTTAAGAGATATAAATCCATCAGGTGAAGAAAACGGAACTATTAATTGAATTGATTGATTAGTATTTTTGTTCTTTATCTCAACAGATTCCTTATTAACAATTAAAACATCATTAATTTTATCAATCTTTTTAATTCTTTCTACTTCTTTATTTTTTTCATTTAGTGTTACATCAGGTTTAAATGTAACCTCTATTTGATAATTAAATACTTTTTCATATTGACTACTTACTATACTAGTAATACCATCTCTTAAACCAAATCCAGCAATTATAAGACCTGTACATCCAGCAATACCAACTATAGTCATTAAAAATCTCTTTTTATACCTAAATACATTTCTTACAGTAACTTTACGTGTAAATGATAATCTATTCCAAATAAATTTAATTCTTTCTAATAAAACTCTTTTACCCGCTTTTGGAGATTTAGGTCTCATAAGTGCCGCAGGAGATTCCTTTAACTCCCTATAACAAGCAAATAACGTAGCTGCAACAGTACAAAATATTGCAATTAATGTACCTGTTAAAGCATAATACCAATTAAACTCAATTATTATCTTGTCAACATTATACATCATACTATACATATTAAATATAATAGATGGTAATATTCTAAATCCAATAAGTACTCCAACAACAGACCCTATTATAGTAGCTAAAAGTGCATATATTACATATTTAGATGCAATTTGAACATTATCATACCCAAGTGCTTTAAGTGTACCAATTTGTCCTCTTTCCTCTTCTACCATGCGTGTCATAGAAGTAAGACAAATTAATATCGCAACAACGAAAAATACAAGTGGGAAAAGTTTACCAACATTTTTAATTCTTTCTGTATCCTGATCATATTGATAAAATCCTGGATTACTATTCCTATCTAATATATACCAAGTAGGTTTTTTTAAATCTTCAACTTTACGTTTAGCATTTTTTATTTGTATTTCTGCGTCTTCAAATTTAGCTTTTGCTTCTTTTTTAGATATTTCTATTTTTTTACTATTTGAAACTATTTTCTTATAAGAATCATCTAATTTTCTTTTGGCTTGATTTAAAGAATTAACAGTAGATTTCTTCGTCTGTTTAAAAGTTGCTTCATTTTTAGATAATTCTTTTTCCTTTTTCAAAAGCAAAGCTTCTGCATCATCTAATGTACTCTTAGCATTATTAATTTTATCAATTGCTTTACTAACTTCTTCTCGTTTAGAAATTAATTTCTCTTTCTTATCAGTTAACATTTTAATATTATTATTAACATCTTCTAATAACATTTGGTTTTTAGTAACTTCTATATTATTACTAATTAATTGTTCTAAAGTTGTCTTAGTATTATATAAAGTATCAAGATTGGTATCAATTTCTTCTAAGCCAGCATCTATTTCCTTAATTGATTGATTAAGTGTTTTAAGTGTTGTCTGATATTCTTTTTCATGTTGTTGATATTCTTTTTTGCTTTTATTTAGTTTTTCTCTTTCCTTTTCTAGTCTTTTTCTAGCATCTTTTAAAGCTTCCTCGTTTTTTAGAAGCTCCGAATAAGCCTTTTCCTTGTTGTAATTAAATTTTTTAAGTCCATTATTATATTCTTTTTTAGCCTTATTAATCTTCTCTTCAGCTTTTTCTATTTCTTTATTATATTTCTCTTTTTCAGCATTTAATTTATCTTCACTGTCTTTAATCTCTTTATTTGCTTTTTCTATTTCATCGTTATATCTAACCTCTGAAATATTATCAGTTAACTTTTCAAAGTATTTAGTTTTAGAATCTATAATATCATCATATTTAGTAGAAAATGTACTTAAATTATTATTAAGTTTAACATAAGCACTTGTATAATAATCCATATCAAAATTATCTACAGGTACATACATAAAAAAATTTATCTTACCTGATAAAAGTTTTGTAGTACCACGTTCTAACGATGTAAATATTGGGCTTTTTATAATTCCTACTATATCTAAAGTCTTTTCCCTTAAATTATCATCTTCTACAGTAATTTTATCTCCTATTTTATGTGATTTTGTATATTCACTTTGTTCAATTAAGCATTCATTTTTTTTACTAGGTAATCTACCATCTAATAGAACAACTTTATTTATTTTATCATTCTTGTCATAAGAAAGTATTTTTATAACCTCTTCTGTCTCACCCTTAACAATCGCATCAAATTCATAGTTTCCTTGAATATCATATCCACTACCTTTTAATTTTTCTAGATCGTTATCTTTAATTCCCCATGTTGATATTAAATTAAAATCCATAAAATTAGTATCTCTATAATACTTATCTATAGTATTTTTCATGTCAGGACTAGTAGCTTTAATACCAGCAAAGAAACCAACTCCCAAGAGTACTATTAAAAGTATAGATAAGAATCTTTTGAAATTCTTTTTAACAGAAACAACGCTTTCCTTAAATAACGTCTTCATTACCATTCTATCCTTTCAACAGGAGTTGGATTATCATTTAACACTACGCCCTCAACAGTTCCATTTTTAAATTTAATTACTTTATCTGCCATAGGAGCAATTGCGGCATTATGAGTAATTATAATAACTGTCATCTTATCTTTGCGTGCGGTATCTTGTAATAATTTCAATATTTGTTTACCTGTATTGTAATCAAGTGCACCAGTAGGTTCATCACATAAAAGTATTTTAGGGTTTTTAGCTATTGCTCTTGCAATAGATACTCTTTGTTGTTCTCCGCCTGATAATTGACTAGGAAAATTATTAAGTCTATCTTTTAGCCCTACTTTTTCTAGTATTTCTCTCGGTGGTAGAGGCCTCTTACATATTTCAGTAGCTAATTCAACATTTTCTAATGTAGTTAAATTTTGAATTAAATTATAAAACTGAAATACAAAACCTATATCACTTCTTCTATATTTAATTAGTTCTTTTTTAGAGTACTTAGTAATATCCTTATTAGCAATTATTACCTTACCACTAGTAGCATTATCCATACCACCTAATATATTTAAAGCAGTTGTTTTACCAGCTCCAGATGGTCCTAGTATTACTACTAATTCACCTTTATTAATTTCAAAACTAGTATTATTAAGTGCTAGTACCCTAACTTCCCCAGTTACATATTCTTTTGTTACATTATCAAATTCTATATATGCCATATATTTCACCCCATAAAATTTTATTTCTATGTGTTGATTTTATCACGATTATTTTAGTAAGTCAAAAGTAATAAGCACTATTGTATGGTATACATCAGATTTTAAAAAAAATGTATAAAAAAAAATCCATAGCGGATTTTTCTAATTAAATTTTAATGTAGAAGTCTTTGAACAAGTTATATAGCCTCTTCTATCTTTAGCACATATTTTAACCTTAACTATGCCTTGACTTTTCTTTAAATAACCGACACTTAAAATCCTATCAAGCACACTAGAAGATACCTAGAAGATACATCCATACGTGTATTTACTGTTCTATTATTAAATCCAGTTGCAACAGTCATTGAAGCATAAATTGTTTTATTATTCTTATCCATATAATAAGTTGTAATAGAGCTAAACTTAACTGGATTAGAATGACATTCTCCATATGTATATATTGTACTTAAACTCTTAAGCATTTTAGTATTGCCATATGCATTATGAATTTTGCAATAAAATCCACTTGATGCGTTTTTACCAGCTCCTTCTATACCATTACTAAAAAATGCCTTTTTGACAAATATACCACCACCAATTGCCAAACAAATTACTAATACTACTATACCTACAATAACCATTTTTCTCTTTTTAAGAGTCTCATTGGATGGTCTACCAACTTCATTTTTGAATAACTTCATAATATTATCCTACCTTTCTTATTTTATATATTTATCATCCCCCCTAAGTGTTTTTTCAATACCTAACAGCACTATTTCACCCATTTATAGCTTGCTTCACACTTTTAATGTAAACAAAAAAAGAAAAGTATCAAAACTTTTCTCTTACACACTACATATGTTTTGCTTCTGGTGCTTTTACTAATTCTGTTGCTTTTCTAAATGTTTCTGCGAAATGTTGAATATCAGTTTCAAAGCTTTTATCAGGCTTAATAATATCATTATCATTTATAAAATCTACTAGTAAGCCTTCGTAAATGCCACGTGGATAAGCACAAGTATCTTTTATGTTTGATATGGCGTTTGCCATAGCACACGAATCAGAATTATAATAGTCAATATTACTGTCACTTGCCATTAACACAGAATTTGTCTTTGGAAAATATATTCCTCCGCAAATTGTTGTAAATTTATGTTCATCATTTTCCTTAAAATTGATTGTGGGGCTAAATCCTGTAGGTTCGACAAACTCACCTACCTTTATCATCGCATTGCAATACATTGCAATAGTAACTCCAGTGTTGTCGACTATTGTTGGTGACTTAGAATGAAATGATTTGTTATAATCAATTTCTGTCCCCCTTGCTTCTGCATATGCTCTTATAACATCTACAACATTTATAGAATCGTCCTTTATTCCAAGTATGGTTTTAATCGCTAAATCTTCATCAAACATATTATTCTCCTTTCTTTTATACTTCTATCATACCCCCCTCCTAAGCATTTTTTCAAGGTTTAACAGCACTTGTTTACATAATTTTACGCTCTGCAAAAAAACAGGTATTTTTAAGTACCTATTTCATTAAATATTATCTAATTTAACACTAACTAATTTAGAAACACCTGATTCTTGCATTGTAATACCATAAAGAGTATTAGCATATTCCATAGTTCTTTTTTTATGTGTAATGATTAAAAACTGTGTTTTATCTTTGTAGTTATTTAAATACTTACCAAAGTTATCTACATTGGCTTCATCAAGTGCTGCCTCTACTTCGTCAAATAAACAGAATGGTATAGGTTTAACATTTAAAATCGCAAATATTAAACATATCGCAGTAAGTGTTTTTTCTCCACCTGATAATAAATTTATTGAAGTTAGTTTTTTGCCAGGAGGAGATGCAATTATATCTACACCTGTTTCTAATAAATCATCTGGATTAGTTAACTTAAGTGATGCAGATCCACCCTTAAATAATTGCTTAAACACTTCTTGAAATTCTATATCAATTTTATTAAATGTAGTTAAGAATTCCTCTTTCATGACTGTATCCATTTCATTAATTATTTCAAGTAATGTATCTTTCGCATTCAACAAGTCATCCTTTTGACTATTTAAGAAATTATAACGTTCACTTACCCTTTTATAATCTTCAATTGCTTGTACATTTACCATACCAATTTGTTTGATTCTATTTTTATATGAATTAACAAGGCTTCTCGCTTCTTTAGTATCCATCTCTAATATATAATTGTTTTTTGCTTTTTCATAAGTCATTTCATAATCTTCACTTAGTATTCTAAGATAATTATCAAGTAAAACATCCATCTTACTAATATTAATTTCTAAAGTTTTTAATTCTTTTTCTTTTGTATACAGTGAAGTATTATTAAGTTTATTAGTGGCCTCTATATTATCTATAGTAGAAGAAATCTTATCTTTTTCTTTTGTTAATCTTGCAATTTCTCTTACAACTTCTTCTTTTTCCCTTGAAGTTTCATAATATAGTTTCATTATTCTATCTTCTTCTTTTGATAATGAAGAATCAACTAAATTTTCTAAACTTCTAAGTTCATTAATTATATTGTTATATTCTTCATTAGTAATATCAAGACTACTTTTCTTTGTATTATATTTTTCTTGTGTTTGAATTAAAACAATTTCTTTTTGTCTAATTTTTTCACTATTATCTTCTAATTTAGAAGTAGAACTCTTAATATTTTCTTCAAGAGTTGCGATAACTTCAGCGATTTCACGACGTTTAACCCTTAAAGTTTCTAATTCATGTTTTTCTTCAAAAATAGATTTTGATGTATTTAAGCTACCACCTGTCATAGTACCACCAATATGGACTATATCACCATCTAATGTTACTATTTTATATCTTTGGTTTATTACCTTACTTATTTTATTTGCGTTATCAATATTATCTACTAACAAAACATTACCAACTTGGTTTGAAACAACATTATAGTATTTTGAATCATACTTAACTACATCCATAAGAACAGAAATAAATCCCTGCATATTACGAACTACATTTAAAGTATCTAAATCTACTCCTCTTGGTTTTATAACACTAATAGGAAAAAAAGTTGCTCTTCCTAATTTATTATCTTTTAAATAATTAATCGCACTCTTAGCTGAGTCTTCATTTTCTACAACAATAAATTGTTTACTACCACCAAGAGATACATCCAGTGCTTTTAAATACTTTTCATCTATTTCTAATAATGCTCCTAAAGTCTGATGTATACCTCTTAATCTAGGATTATTTAGTATAGCTTTAATACTATTATTTATAGTACCACCATTATTTATATAGTCTTCGATTATACCTATCTTATGATCAATATCAGCTAAAAGTTTCGTTTTTTCATTATACTCATTAAATGAATCTTGATATTCTTTTTTAGAAGCATTGCCAAGTAAAGTTAAGCTGTTAATTTCAGACTTAATAGATTCTAATTCATTTTGTAGTGTATCTAAATCTATTTTATCTAAGTGAATTATATTTTCTTTTTTTAATTTTTCTTCCTTTAATGATGAAATATTTTCATGTACTTTGGAATTAGATGCATCATATTTTTGTCTTTCTTTTAATATATTCTTTTCACCATTTATCTTTTCTTCTTCTTTAGTTAAAGATAAAAGTCTATTATTTAACTCTTTAATAGTAAGTTCTATTTTTGACAAATTATTTTTAAGATCCAAAAGTTCAGTATCAGATTTATTGGATTGAACTCCTAAATTCATTATTTCATTGTTTAATTTTTCTATTTTTTCTTTAGTTAATTGATATTCCTCATTAATAGTAGTAATTTCACTAGATAATAATGCAACCTCTATATTTTTAAGTTCATTTTTAATCTTTAAGTATTCCTCTGCTTTTATACTCTGTTCCCTTAAAGGTTCAACTTGTATTTCTAACTCTGCGATTATATCGTTTACTCTTTCCAGATTAGTATGAGTCTTATCTAATTTTTTTAATGCATCTTCTTTACGCT
>ERZ779737.1708-NODE-1708-length-16339-cov-2.911263_pt1 | contig 16339 bp, 17 predicted proteins | sample MGYA00511889_ERZ779737 | MGnify/ENA primary metagenome ERZ779737 (study PRJEB29588, sample SAMEA2163575) | human gut metagenome | biome: human gut; feature: human-associated habitat; material: faeces | place: Denmark | collected 2008/2010 ...
AACCGGATAATAATTAAAAGAGGCCTACCCTCTTTTTTCTTTATTTAAAACGCTATTTAATTAGAAAAAGATAAAATATTATTTAAAAAAATCTCATTATTTTTATAATAAATCGTCATTTTTTATAATAAAAATATTTTTATTTTTATAAAAAGCATAAAATATATCACTTACTTCTATATTTTTTTTATTCAAAATGCTATATAACCATTTTCTATCTTTATTAATACTAATCAAAACCTCATCTTGTATCATTCCATCCAATATTATTGCAAGGGGAAAAGAAGACTCTTCCTTTTCTTTAGGAAAAACAGATAAAGTCCCGTTATTTTCAAGTATTGCATATTCAACTTCTTCGATCGATTTATTACCCTTTTCCCTTATTTGAACTAATAAATCATCTAAATTATACTTTTGCTTTATCATTTCCTTATAATTAATTTTTCCATTATCAATAATAACAGAAGGTTTCCCATCTAAGAAATTCCTAAACTTTGGAGTCTTTAAACTAATAAAAGCTAAAATAATCTGAATAGCGCTTAATGTAATTATTGGAATTAAGGAATACCATAAGGATTTATCATAATTTTCAATACTAATAACTGCAAGTTCTGCGATTAAGATAGAAACTATTAAATCAATAATTCCTAATTGACCGACCTCTCTTTTTCCCATAATTCTATAAATTAAAAAAATAAAAAAGTAAAAAAACAAAGATCTTAAAAATACAATCATAAAACTCATATATATCACCCATTATCATTATGATATAATGTATAAAATTTTATGCAATTGCGTATATATAATTAGGGTGAATAAAATGATAATCAGTTATTTAAAAAATTTAGGAATTTCTTTATTAATACTTTTAGGGGGAACTTTTTTAATCACCATTCTTAATTATTTTAATATAATAAACCCCATATTTACTAATATTTTAAACATTATAATTCCTATTGTAAGTCTATTTATAGGAGGATTATTAATTGGTAGAGAAAGCAATAACAAAGGCTATCTAGAAGGCATAAAATTTGGAAGTATATACGCTTTATTTATTATACTTTATAATATTTTAATGGTTAATAGCAAATTTAATTTCAAAATAATTTTATTATGTATAATATTAATTATCAGTGCTATGATTGGTAGTATGATAGGTATAAATAAAAAAGAAGTAGACAAATAAAATATTTATGATATAATATTTCCTACTTAAAAAGAGGGGATATTATGAAAGATTTATATCTAAAAAACGATGATTTAAAAAATTATCCAAGATTATTTGAAGATATTTTTCACATTGAAAGTACACTGTATAAATATGAAGAAAATGAAGAAATAATTATTTTAAAAATGTTTGATGATTATATGTATAAAAAGCTTATGCAAAATAAAGAACATAAAATTTCTTATTTTCAAAATAATAATCATCCTTATTTGACTAATCCATTATTTCGCGTGTATATCAATAATTACTTTGCCGGCTATGGAATGTATTATTTTAATGGTCAAAATATTGAAAATTTTTCTAAAAGTTTACCATTAAAAGAGCAAATAAATTTATTTAAATCGCTCAGTGATGCTATAAAAAAAGCTCATCAAGATAATTTAATATTGGGAGATATTAACTTTAATAATATATTAACTGATGGTAAAACGATAAAATTTTGTGATATTGATAGCATTGGAACACCATATTCTCCCCCAATAACCATTCCATATATCTTAGGAAATAATGTAAATCTAACTGAAAATGATACTGGAAATATTTATAGTGATTTATTTATAGTTAATCTAATGATATTACAAATATTTATGCAAATTGATATGAATAGCCTAGCTAATCTTAGCATAGAAGAATATCATAATATAATCAAAAAGTTAAAATTATCTAGCACTTTAAATCACGTATTCTTAAATTTATATCATAATCTAATTAATAAAGATAAATTAATATATCCAAGTAGTTATCTAGATGAACTATATGAGGTCAAAAAAAGAATTAGAAATTAATTTTTCTAATTCTTTTTATATCGAGATAAAAATTCTTCTTTATAAGTTAAAAAATTATCATTTTTAATACTTTGTCTAATATTTTCACAAATTCTAATTAAAAATCTAATATTATGAATAGATAGTAATCTTTGCCCAAAAGTTTCATTGGCAATTATTAAATGCCTAATATATGCTTTAGTATAATTTTGACAGCAATAACAATCACAATCATCATCTACTTTAGTAAAATCTCTTTTATATTTAGCATTTTTCAAGTTAATTTTACCATCCTTAGTAAATGCGTGAGCATGTCTAGCAAGTCTTGTTGGTAAAACACAATCGAACATATCGACCCCGCGTTCTACTCCTTCAAAAATATCAACAGGATCTCCCACTCCCATTAAATATCTAGGTTTATCCTCTGGCAAATATCTAATCGCATCATCGATCATTTTATACATAGTTACCTTATCTTCACCTACTGATGTACCTCCAATAGCATACCCATCAAAACCAATTTTAACAGTTTCTTTAGCACTAAATTCTCTTAAATCTTGATATTCTCCACCCTGCACTATTCCAAATAATGATTGACGTTCATTATTATGGACACCTTTTCCTCTCTTAGCCCATCTTAAAGTTCTCTCAGTACTCTTCTTAACATAATCATAAGTAGCAGGATAAGGAATACATTCATCAAAACTCATAGCAATATCACTATCTAATTTATTTTGAATTGCAATAGACTTCTCTGGAGTTAAAAATAAATTACTTCCATCAATATGGCTTTTAAAAGTTACCCCTTCTTCAGTAATATCTTTTGCTTTTGCCAAAGAAAAAACTTGAAAGCCACCAGAATCCGTTAAAATAGGTCCATTATAATTCATAAATTTATGTAGTCCAGAAGCTTCAAAAACAACATCCTCCCCTGGTCTTAACCATAAATGATAAGTATTGGCCAAAATAACGGCCGAATTAACTTCCTTAAGTTCTTCTGGTGATAAAGTTTTAACTGTAGCTTGCGTTCCAACCGGCATAAACATAGGAGTATCATAAACTCCATAATTAGTCTCCAAAGTCCCAAGCCTTGCCTTAGTATTTTTATCCTTATGTAATAAATTATATTTAATCTTCATAATATTCTTAAACCTCGCTACATATTATAACATAAATTTTAATAAAAAACTTAATTATTTACCTTCATTAGTATAAACTGCCACCACTTCTACTGAAGAAGACTTAGCATTAGTATCAATTTCCAAAAATTTATATTTACCCTCATTATTATAAGTACTAAAATCGATTGTTTCATTATTTACACTTTCCAATTTAAAACCATCTAAAGATTTAATAATTAAAACATCTTTAGGAAGTAAAATAGAACCTGTTCCATTAGGAGTTGCAATTACATATTTACCTCTACATTTAGTTACATAATAATTATTATTAGTAAGAACCTCATTAATTTCAATTTCTTGATAAACAAAAGTATTACTAGCAGATTCAATAACCTTTGCAAGTTGATTATTTCTTGATGATAATGCTGCTAAAAAGAAAGAGATAACGAGTAAAAACATAACCAATGCTGAATATATTACTGCTGAAATAGCAAACCCTTTATTATTTAAATTCATTAATCATCACCTCTAATAAGATATTACTTTTAAAATAGTATCATTAAGATAACTAGCATCACTTTCCTTAATAACTATAGTATCGACATTACCATCTGACACATATCTATTCTTTTCCAAAATTCTAAAAGAAGCATCAATATCAAAATCAATCCCATTATTATCATAAGCCCTAACTCTCATAATAAATTCCTTATCAAAATCTTTACTGAATGGAGAATAATCAGGCATCCATCCCACTCTAAAAGTAGACACGGTCTCATAATTAATTCCATTATAATTAGAGTTTATTATATGACTAAAATTGGCATGAGTTTTTTTATACGGTGATCCAAAAGGTAACGCTACCAATTTAACATATTTATCAGGAATAATCGAATCTAATTTATTATAGACAAAACCTACTTCTTCTTCTGATTCATTAGTAGAAGCATCACTAAAATTAACATGAGTTTTAGTATGATTACCAATATCATAGCCGTTTTCAACTAACCATTTTAAAATTTTTTCATTATATTCACTTTGTTGAAATAAAGAACCATTTACAAAAAATGTTGCCGTTACATTAAAATCAGGATATTTCTTTTTAAAGCTTTCTAAAACTCCCACCGCTGAATTTTCATCAATAATAATTTCACCATCTAAAGTAACACCATTAACCTTAATATTATTAGTATTCCCATCATCAAAGGTTAAAACAATAGGACTTTTACCATATGGAACATCAATAATACCATTTACATAATCAATCGCTCTAATCATTCTATAACCATTTTGATAATAAAATTCCAAATCCTCTTTAAAAGCTTCAACAGTCCTGTTATAGCCATCTTTATCGACATTACCTCCTGTATAAGAGGTTTCACTACTTTTTTTATTGACAATACCATGATACATCATCACCGGAACCCTACCTAATTCATTAATATTATCTTGAGCTAATTTTTCTTTATCCAATTTTCCCAAAGATATAGTAACAACTAATTTATCACCCTTATTAACAGTCTCACCCTCGGTAATACTTTGACTGATTATAAAGTCTTTTTCAAATTCATCGCTGTATTCATATACTTTTTCTAATATCAATTCACTATTCTTAACTAAATCATCAATAGAAGATATATTTTTACTTACAACAAGGGGCATCTTTACTTCCTTACTACTAGCATTATTACTATCATTTCTAAAAAGTAAAAAACAAATTACTATTATTAATAAAATTAAACCAATTAAAATAAAAATACGATCATATCTTAACCTTCTTTTTTTCATTTTATCACTCTTTCTATTCTAATAACATTATATAACATTTTTAAAAAAAAGGGAAGAAAAGAAGTAATATAACTTACTTTCCTACATCTTCCAATTTAACACTAACTAATTTGCTAACCCCAGACTCTTGCATAGTAATACCGTAAAGAATATCCGCATATTCCATAGTTTTCTTTTTATGAGTAATTAAAATAAATTGTGTCTTATCACGATATATTGATAAATATTCTCCAAATCTAGCAACATTTGCTTCATCCAAAGCTGCCTCTACTTCATCTAAAATACAAAACGGAACAGGTCTAATATTCAAAACTGCAAAAAGTAAAGCAATTGCGGTTAAAGTCTTTTCACCTCCTGATAAAAGTGAAATCGATTTTAAGTTTTTACCAGCCGGTACAGCCATTATATCGATGCCCGTTTCTAATAAATCATCTGGAGTAGTTAACTTTAAATATGCCTCTCCTCCACCAAAAAGCATTTTAAATACCCTACCAAACTCTTTATTTACCTTATCAAAAGTTTGACTGAATTTTTCTTTAACGACATCATCCATCTGTGTAATAATTTGTAAAAGCATATCTTCCGCATTAGTCAAATCATCTTTTTGCTTTAATAGAAAATTATATCTAGTACTAACACGCTCATACTCCAAAGTCGCTCCAAGATTAACAACCCCAATATCTTTAATCTGTTCTTTTAAATTACTAACCTTTTCTCTTGCTTCTTCAATATCCATCTCTAATTTATAATTTGTAAAAGCCGCTTCAAAAGTTAAACTATATTCTTCATTTAAAGTATTTAACAAATTATCCAATCTAACAGTATCTTTACTACTTTCAATTTGCATAAAAGATAATTCCTTATTCTTTTTATTAATTAATGAAATAATTTTTTTATTTTCATTTTCTAAAATATTAATATTATCATTCAAACTATCCTTTTCAATAGTCAAAATTTCCAATTTAGTTTTAATTTCATTTTTCCTATTAGTATAATCTAAAATATCACTTAATAATTTATCTTCACCAGTATCATTATTATTAACCAAACCATTAAGTTCATTATTCAAAGAAACAAGTTTATCATTTAAAATAGATAGATTATCTTGCTTACTATTAATCACACTTTGAATTACACTAATATTACCCTTATTATTATTAATCAAATCATTTAATTTATTGGCATCAGCATTTAAAGAACCAACCTTTTTAGTATCCGCATCTATTGTATTAGTAATATTTTTTAATTCTTTTTCTAATCTTTCTAATTCATATTTATCTCTAATAACATTACTTTGTTTAGAAATATTTCCTCCTGTAATAGAACCGCCAGCATTGATCACTTGACCATCCAAAGTTACAATTTTATATCTTTGATTAACAAGTTTACTAACTTTATTCGCTCCATCAAGATCATTAACAACAATAATACTACCAAGTTCCCTTAAAACTATGTCGGCATATTCCACCTTATAAGTAACAAGTTTATCAAGCGTATTTATAAAATAAGGACAATCTTTTAGTAATGCTAAAACATCACTTGGAATACTTCTTCCTTTTATAATATTTAAAGGATAAAAAGTAGCCCTCCCAATATTTCTTTCTTTTAAAAACTGAATACAAGAACTAGCAACATTTTCATTTTCTACTACAATATTATTACAAGCGCCCCCTAAAGCTACACTCAAAGCAACACTATATTTAGAATCAGTTTCCAAAAGATTACCAAAAGCATTATGAACGCCTTTCAATGTATGATTATTTAAAACAGCTTTCACCGAATAAGGTAAAGAAGAATTATTATTAATTAAATTTTCTAAAGAAATAATTTTATATTGATAATCATTAATCATTCTATTATAATTATCGATTTCATCATTAATACTATTAACTTGTTTTCTCAAAGAATTATACTTTACAAGCAATTTATCATTATCTAAATTTATCGTTGAAATTTCCTTATAAGAAACCTCAATTTCATTATTAATATTAGTAATTAATGTATTAGTTTTTAAAATATCTTCTTTAATTTCTAAAGATTTTCTACTAACCTCATCAGAATTTAATTTATATTTATTTCTTTCTTTCAAAAGCTTTAACTCAGTATTAAGTTTTTCTAAGTCCTCAGTAGCTTTTAAAAGTTTTCCTTGATAAAGATTAATCTCTTCTTCAACCTTTTTCAATTTTTCTTTATTTTTAACAATTTCAGCATCATTTGTTGAAGTAGTAACACTATCATTTAAAACTTCATCATTAATTTTGGCAATATTATTTTCATATTCCTTAATATCATTATTTAATTTTTCAATATCATTTGTAATCAAAGCAATCTCTAAATTATTTAAATTTTCTTTTACAGATTCATACTTCTTAGCTAACTCACTTTGTTTAGCCAAAGGCTCTAATTGACCAGATATCTCACTAATAATATCGTTAATTCTATTTAAATTTAAATGTGTTCTATCTAATTTACGCAAAGCTTCTTCTTTTCTTTTTTTATATTTAATAACCCCCGCAGCTTCTTCAATAATACTTCTTCTACTAATAGAAGAACCTGACAAAATATCTGCTATCTTACCTTGGGATATTATATTAAAACTTTCCTTTGAAGCAGAAGAATCAGTCATTAAATCAGAAATATCCTTTAAACGACATTTTTCTCCGTTTAAATAATACTCATTCTCCCCGGTTTTATATATAACCCTTTTAATCGAAACTTCATCATAAGCAATATTTAAATGATGATCAGTATTATCGAAAAATAATGTAACAGATGCACTTCCCGCAGGTTTTCTTGTCTTAGACCCAGAAAAAATGACATCCATCATATTGCCATCTCCTCTTAGGTTTTTAGAAGATTGTTCTCCCAAAACAAATCTAACCGCGTCGACTAAATTACTCTTCCCAGAACCATTTGGTCCAACTATTCCATTTATATTTTCTTCAAATAAAAAAGTAGTCTTATCAGCAAAAGATTTAAAACCTTGAGCTTGCAATTTTTTTAAATACATAACTTTTCACCTAACTTACTACTTTTTAATTATAACTTATATTCCCCCCTTTTTCAAGAAAAATGACTTTATTTTTTGCCCATTTTTTGGTAATATATATTAACCAGGAGAAATAATATGAAAAAATTTATAACTAATAATCAAAAAGGCATTGTTGGAACAATATTTTTAATACTATTTGATAGTACCCTCTATCTATGCAGTAAATTAATTCAAGGACCACCCAATCTACTAATCAGCAATATAGATAATAAAATCCCATTCGTAAATATTTTTGTCTATATATATGCCATATGGTACATATTATTATTTTTAGTCCCATTAGTTTTATATACTAAAAATAAAGAAAAATATTACCAATATTTTGTATCCTCTATCTTAGCAGTCATTATTAGTAATATTATCTTCATCATATATCCAACAACCGTAATAAGACCAACAATCCCATGTAATAACATCACAAATTATATTCTAAATATTATTTATCAAATAGATACACCTGCAATAAATTGTTTTCCAAGCTTACACTGTTTAATATCATTTTTATTTATATATTATATTAACACTAGCAATATCAATAATAAAATAAAACTAACTATCAGTATACTTTCCATATTAGTAGTACTATCAACCATCTTAATTAAACAGCATATTCTAATTGATGTAATATCAGCATTTATATTGTCAATTATAATATTTATAATAGTAGCTAAAACAAATATAGCTCTAAAAACTAAAAAAATTATTGAAAAACAATAATTTTTTTTAATCTTTTTATATTATTCCCAAAGAAATTAAAATAACTAGTAGTTCAATAATTCCCATAAAAAGCATAACAATCATAAACTTAAGGCTAGGTTTTTTAATTTTTATTTTAGTAACAAAAAGTATTCCTACGACAAACATTGTAATTAAATAAATAATTGGAAAATATGTTCCACTCATTTTTTTAAAAATATAAATGAACGGAAAAATTAAAGCAGAAGATGTAACAGGAAGCCCAATAAAAGATTTTTCCGTAGGAATAATACTAAGTTGTCTAACATTTTCTAACATATTAAAGTATGCTAATCTAATTAAAGCACCAAGTAAATATATTACAAAAACAGGAATATAAATAACTTTATTTAAACCAATCGCATACCCAATAGCTAAAGGCAACACTCCAAAACAAACAATATCGCATAAAGAATCGAGCTGAATTCCATAATCCTTTTCATTCTTAGTCCTATTTTTTTTACTCCTAGCAATCCTACCATCAAACATATCACAAAGACCAGATACTAATAAACAAACAATACTAAGAAGTGGATTACCACTCATTGCATTATAAATTCCAATAACCGCCGATGTTAAACTTAAATAAGTCAATATCGTTGTATAATCATAAAAGCCAATCATATTCAAATACCTCACTAATTATAAGTATATCATACTTAAATACATTTTACTAGTTTTTTTATCTCTTATAATTATTATTGCAACAATATAATCAAAAAAGACCATAGATTTAAACTATTATTCTATACTTAATTAAACACCTTATTTTTTATCATAATCTTCTAAAAAACTTTTATATACTCCATTTGTCTTTGTTCCTAAAACACAGTCAAGATTAATATTATCAATACTTTTAAAAATATTATAATCAACATCCTTATTAATTTTACGCAGATTTTTAATTAATTCTTTCATTTCCTTTCTTTTACTTGTCCCATCATTAATTAAAGAACATCCTTCTGTAAACTTACAAGCACAATTAATAAATGTTAAATCATTATAATTACGCCAAGAAATAATATCTTGCTCTTTAACTAAATATAATGGTCTAATAAGCTCAATTCCAGAAAAATTATCACTATGTAACTTTGGCATCATTGTTTTTATCTCAGCCCCATAAAGCATAGAAAGCAAAGTTGTTTCAATAACATCATCAAAATGATGACCTAAAGCAATTTTATTACAACCTAACTCTTGTGCTTTACTATATAAATAACCCCTTCTCATTCTAGCACATAAATAACAAGGACTTTTAGAATCCAACCTAGCAACCACTTCAAAAATATCACTTTCAAAAATTTCAATTGGAATATTTAAAATTTTGGCATTATCAATAATAAAATCGCGATTATAAGCACTATATCCAGGATCCATTACCACATAACAAACGTCAAATTTAATTTTACTATACCTTTGTAATTCCTGCATACATTTAGCCATTAAAAAAGAATCCTTACCCCCACTAATACACACCATAATATTATCATTTTCTTTTATTAATTCATATTCTTGAATTGCCTTAACAAATTTACGCCATATTTCTTTTCTATATTTTTTTATAATACTTCTTTCAATTTCCTTATATTTTTCCATTTTTACAATACTCCTTATAAATTAAATCAAAAACTCGTAAGAAATCATCTATTTCCTCTTCCTTAGTTAAATGAGAAATACTTAACCTAATTGATGATAAAGATAACCCCTTATCCTTAGTCAAAGCATACACCAATTTAGAGAAAGTTAAAGTAGGACAACAAGATGTTTTCGTAGATACATAAATACCATATTCTTCCAACATTCCCTGTAATTCTAACGATTTAATACCCTTAATACTAAAATTAATCGTATGCGGTATAGAATTAACCGTATTATTGATATAAACATTTTTATATTCCGCTAACTTATTTTTTACCTTATCGCTTAATTTTTTAACATAATCATATCTTTCTTTTTGATATTTCAAAGCAATATCCAAAGCTTTACTACACGCTACAATATTAGCAACCTCTGGAGTACCACTTCTAAATACCGTAGTTGATTTTCCCCCATTAATTTGAGGTTTTAAACCAACATTTTTTTTCTTAATTAGCATCCCAAAACCATTTAAACCATAAAATTTATGCGGAGTAACCGTTACTAAATCAACATTGCTAAAATCAATACTTACCTTTCCAATTGCTTGAGATGCATCTGTATGAAAGAAACAATTTGGAAAATTCTTTAAAATACTACCGATTTCCTCTATTGGTTGCTTTAAACCAATTTCACTATCAACAGCACATACACTAACCAAAATAGTATCTTCCCTAATCATATTTTTTAATTCTTCAATATCAACAAAACCATCTTTATTAATAGGAATTAGCTCTACTTCAAAACCCTTCTCTTGCATTACCGTAGCTGAAGCAACAAGAGAAGTATGTTCTAAACTACTAATTAAAATATGCTTACCATGTGACATATATCTTTCACAAATTCCTTTAACTGCCAAATTATTTGATTCACTAGCCCCTGATGTATATATAATCTCTTCCGGCAAAACATTTAAATTATTAGCAATATCTAAAGTACATTTATCAATTAATTCTTTAACTTCTAACCCTAATTTATGTACTGAATTAGGATTAGCATAATATTTTTTAGTAACATCGTAAAATAAATCTAAAACTTCACTATTCACCGGTGTTGAAGTCGCATAATCTAAATAAATCATATATCTTCCTCCCACAAAACTATATATTTTTCTTAAATTTATTTTGTAATACATAAATTATTAGTAAAACAATAATAGTACTAATCATAATTAAATACATACTACTAATTGAAACATTATTACCAAAAAAAGATAAATTACAATCTAATCCTTCCTTTAAACCTATAATTACTTCATCAGCTACATTAGCACCAGATAATTTATTTAATGCGGCATTAAGTGAATGATTTCTTATTAACGAAGTACCATATGTTCCTGGAAAAAACGATAATACCTTTTGTAATCCTTTACCAAAAGAAGATATGGGCATATATGCCCCACATATAAATCCATACCCTGCACTTACTATTGTTCCAATCGCCGATACTTGACCTTGAGATTTTAAATTAAAATTAATTACCGATGATAACGCACACCCGAATAATGTTAGTAATATAACATCACCAAATAGAATAAAAATATCTCCTATAGAATAAAACCATCCTTGAATATATGTATAACCCAAGCATAAAATTAAAGCCACTGTATTGACAATAATAGTAGAAACAAAAGAAGCAACAAAGTATGATAAACTAATCATCCCCTTGCTTATAGGTGTTATATTAATATCTTTTGCCCTTCCATTTGCCTTATCTGTTACCATAAGTAAATTTGAAGTAAAAGCAACCGTTACACAACTAACTGCTAAAAGTGATGATAATATTTGACCACTTACCAATGAATTAATTATTTTATTAGAAACATTTAACCCTTCTGGTATTGCCGATAAGAAACTATCCCTAAATATACCACCAAGAAAAGAAGCATATAAAATCAAAAGAATCAAAGGAGTTATTAACGAAACAAAGAACATCGATTTATCACTAAAATATACTTTTATATTTCTTTTTGTTAGAGTTAAAAACCTCTTCATTATCACACCTCCAATTCATAACCAGTAGCCGATAAGAAAACATCATCCATTCTACCCTTTATTATTTCATAATCTTTAAATATATTTTTATTATTTACAATTAATTCAGTAGCTTGCTCAGTATTATCAATTTCTAATTTATAAGCATCCCTAATCTTCTTATAAGGTAATTTTAATTTTTTTATCTCCTCTTCAGAAACATTATAAATAATTATAGTATCAGAAGCATACTTATTCTTTAATTCTAAAGCAGTACCCTCTGCAACTATACTGCCTTTATCCAAAATAATAATATAATCAGCATCCACAGCTTCTTCCATATAATGTGTTGTCAAAAATACGGTCATTTTATAATCTCTTCTCAACTTTCTAATTATATTCCATATCCTTTTTCTAGTTCCAGGATCTAATCCTGTTGTTGGTTCATCTAATATTAAAATTTGAGGATTATGAATAATTGATCTTGCTATATCGACTCTTCTTTTCTGACCACCAGATAATTTAGATAGTAATTTATTTTTTATCTCCCCCAAATCGAACAACGCTTCTAATTCATTATATTTCTTCTTAAATTCCTCACCAACAATTCCATATAATCCCGCTCTATATTTTAAGTTATCATAAACAGATAATGATTCATCTAATACAGAATCTTGAAAAACAACACCTATTTGTTTTTTTATAAAATTAGATTCTTTAGAAACATCCTTGCCGCATACATATATCTTCCCCGAATCAATCTTCAAATTACCACACATCATTGATATAGTCGTAGATTTACCAGCACCATTAATTCCTAAAAATGCAAATAACTCTCCTTGTTTAACCCTTAAACTTAGATCATTAACTGCTTTAACATCCCCAAATGATTTATATAAGTTTTCTATTTTAATAACTTCTTCCATATAAAACTCCTTTACAAATTACTATTTATCAATCAACTTAATTATAACATAACAAATAAAAGAAAGATTATCATTTTTGATAATCTTTAAAAAAATTAGTTTATTAATAACATCTAAACAATATTACCACTCAACTTTTTTACCATCACTTATAATATAGTTTCTATCATCAGATTTAGTGTTAGAATTCTTTAATTCTTCTATAAGTGAATCAATATAAGATTTTATCTTTTCTTCAGTATCAAATTCTTCATAAGCAGATTTAACACTCATAAACGCACTATCTTCCAATGCTCCTTCTTTAATTGATTCATCAGTTAAATAAGAATAATATTTAACACTTCCATCACTATTTTCAGTACACTCACTTTTGGCATCTTTATAATCTTTTTTTGGTTTTTGCATGTATTGGCAGTTTCTATTTTTAGATGCATCATATACATAATAAGCAGCAATATTCTTTAAATTTCCATCATTATCATAATATACTTCTAATTCTTCTGTATGTTTAAAATCTGCATCATAAAAATGAATTTCATATTGTTTATAGTTTTCCCCCGCATTTTCTTTTGTTTTATTTTCACAACCTATTACCATAAATCCTACACCCAATAATAAAATTATTAAACCTTTTTTCATATTTATTTTCACCTATTTTCTATTTTAATTAGCTGTACAATTAATTGTTTCAGTTTTTGTACAAATATTTCCACTTTGTGTATATCCACTTGGACATGATGTTTTAGTTACTTTATTTGTCTTTTTAGCACACCACATAAATGCTCCGCCTGCTCCATCTAATTCTGAATACATGTATTCACTGCTACTATTACATGACCACCATGGGGATACACCAATACTATTTGCATGATACTTATTTGCAACATCTAAACATTGACCATTAATTAATTTATAACCACTAGGACATGATGATGTTGTTACCATATTTGTTGTTACTTCTTTAGTACACTTACTTCCATCTCCAATCGGTGTACAATCTGATGGACAAGTATATGGTTCTTTCCAAGTTGCTTTTAAAGTTATATTTTTGCTTACTATATAATCTTTTGCAATAGCAGTACCATTTTCATCAATCCATCCTGCAAATACATAACCTGCTTTGGTTGGATTAATCGGTAACAAAATAATTTTTCCACTCTCAATAACTATACTTCCAATATCACTTCCACCATCAGTATCAAATGTTACCGTCACTGTTTTAGCACCCTTTTTAATCCATATTGCTTTTAAAGTAATGTTATTAGTTATAATTGTATCCTCAGTAATAAAATTACCATTTTCATCCAACCAACCACCAAATATATACCCATCTTTCACCGGTTCAATTGGCAATAAAATAATCTTCCCTTTTTCAATTAGGATATTATCTATTTCATTACCCCCATCAGTATCATACTTAACAATAATAGTTTCTGCATCATTACTAATCCATACTGCCTTTAAAGTTATATCTTCGGTTACTTTTGTTCCTTTTGTAATAACATTCCCATCTTTATTTGTCCAGCCACCAAATGTATAACCATCTTTTACTGGCACTTCTGGAAGCTTAACAATTTCACCATCTTTTACTTCGATATTTGAAACTGCCGTACCACCATTTGTATCAAAAGTTATCGTAAATGATTTTTCTCTACCAAATAAAAGATATAATATGAAAATTAAAAGTAATAATATAATTAATACCAATGCAATAATCCACTTCTTCTTCTTTTCCATAAAAGTACTCCTCCTCCGATTGTAATTATACATCATTATTTTATTTTTTTTCTACCTTTTTTCTATATTTAACTTTATTACACAAATTAAATGTCTAATGATAATTTTTTAAATTCGTTCAATTTTTTAAAAAAATAAATAATAAATTAATAACCCATCTATCAAAAAATCGTATATTCTTAATCCATCAAATAATATAATGCTAGATAGAATAGAGACAAGAACAACCCCAAAACTTATTATTTTTGCAATTATTCCTTTTTCTTTTGTCATCCACGTAAAATATGCAAATAATGGAGAACAAAATGCAAATATAGTCCAATCTATTAAATAGAAATTAAAGTACCAATTAATATCCATATTGCCATTTGTGAAAAGATATCCCCTAAATTTTGAGTATATATATCTAATAGTCGACTTATAACTCCAAGAATTAATCCTGCACCAAACATCCAATGCGGTTTTAAAATTTTTCATCTTATTATCTCACTTTCACATATCTTCTTGCATTTCACATTTATAATCTTTTAATGAGCATTTAAAATATCTACCTACCATAGCTTCATTTTCAAAACTTGTGTAACCATAAAATATAATATAATTATTCTCAATATTTTTAATATCTACAGGTCCAACACTTTTTTCATTCCAAGTGAAAGTTTTTTCTTCAATATGACTATTTTTTCCATTTAATTCTATTTCAAAATACATAGGTGTACTTCCATTACCAACACCATATAATTTATTTTTATAAAATTGATATGTTGATTTATTCTTATAAGCATTAATATCAGATGATTCTAAAGTTTCTAATAAAATATAATCATTTTCTTTTACCTTATAATAAAATCCAGTTGTTATTGTCATATCACCTGTTGTTAAGTCTGCTAAAACATATTCCTCCATGCCTCGTTCATCACTATAGTAAGCATAACTATTTATATCTTTTTTCTTCAAATCATAGTGTTCATATTCATCTTTTTCCTTTTTACATCCAGTTAAACCAATACAAGCAATTAATAAACATAAAATTAATATTTTTTCCCATTTTTTATTCATATATAAATCTCCCTACTAACAAATACGATTTGTATATCACTCTTATTATATCACGCATAATGTTAAACATAAAGATTTCAAAATTAAATTTTATTATTGTAATAACAATTCATTATCACACCATTTATTGATATGCATAAACAATCAACTCATTTTAAAATACAAAAAAAAGATTAACCGAAATTAACCTTTCATATATCAAAGTCGATTAGTTCGACAAAATTTCCTATGGTGCGGGTGAAGGGACTTGAACCCCCACGGATAAACCGCCAGATCCTAAGTCTGGTGCGTCTGCCAATTCCGCCACACCCGCATATACAA
>ERZ779737.1715-NODE-1715-length-16267-cov-2.505058_pt1 | contig 16267 bp, 10 predicted proteins | sample MGYA00511889_ERZ779737 | MGnify/ENA primary metagenome ERZ779737 (study PRJEB29588, sample SAMEA2163575) | human gut metagenome | biome: human gut; feature: human-associated habitat; material: faeces | place: Denmark | collected 2008/2010 ...
CAATCTGAGCCTGATCAGCCAGGGAGAGAAGTTGCTGGTTGTCCCCGGGCAAGCGACAGCCGAGGAGATGGATCGTTGGCTCGATGAGGGCTGCACGTTGGTCATCATGAAGCTTTCCCGCCTGGCAGAGCGATTGGGAGATTATATGCGATCTCGCCCACAGAATTATTATTATTATTTGGAGAACGTGGCGACTCCGGCGGCAGTTTGCCTGACCGACGTGGAGGAGATCCTGGCTCGCGAGATTCCCTATTTCTCGTTGCTGATCGTAACACGACGGTCCTGATAAATAAAAATAGCGGGTGCCCTGGTTTTTTCTGAGTGTCTGGGAGAAATGGAAGGGGCACCCGCTTTACGATTGGAAGGTGTTTAACGCCAAGGTTCTGGTTGTACCAAATAGGGCTCGCCATTCTCGTCGTTACCCTTTGTTTGTATCTCGGTCTCTGGGATCGGGAACATTGTCTTGTCGGCCGAAGGCGCTGAAACGCCATAGAACTTGGTCAGGTATTGCCGTTCGTATTCTACGTAGGCTTGCAGCTCCTGGTGCATGTAATCACCACCCCAACGGGCCAGGTCGAAGAAACGTTGTCCCTCCATCGCCAGTTCCAGCTTACGCTCCATACGGATGGCCTTGATGCAGGTCGCCTTGTCGGTGAAGGCGGCGTGGCTCGAGGGATAAGGATTCACCAAATAATTGGCGGCCGGTGTCCCGTCGTCGAGGTAAATGATGTTCGCCTCATTGGCCGCACGCTCGCGGATATCGTTTACCTGTTGCATAGCCGCTGCCAGCTCGCCGTCATTGGCCAGGCATTCGGCATAGAGCAGTTTACAGTCGCGAAGACTCAGGTATTGCAAGTTCATTGCCGATCCTGGCGCCCATCCTCCAGAATAGGTCGATCCGGCCAATCCGGCTTCTTCCTCTTCCTTGCTATAGACATGTTTCTTGGGCAGGAAGATGCCACCACTGCTCACGTCGCGTACCCAATCGTTTTGTGGCAGGCCCCAATCTTTATATGGGATACCGAAACGGCCTACGGCAAAGTCCAGCCGAGGATCGACCGTTGCTTCGGGATCGTTCTCAGAGAGATAAGTTCCGCCTGTGACTTTGTTTGTGACAGACGACATGCTGCGATACTCACCGTCGAGATAGGGCAGTCCATCCTTATCAACCCGGAAAGAGTTGACCAACTCATAAGAGGGTTGATAGAAACCGCAGCAACCGCCGGGACCCGTGTTGTGCGGGTAGTTGAGGCAGAAGCCATAGTTACCATTATTGTTGGCGCCGACAGAGAATTGTACCTCAAAAATACTCTCCTTGCCATTTTCGGTCAGGGCACTGAAGTTGGCGTCGAGATCGTCCTGAAGGGCTAAATGCTCACCTTTAGGACTGAAGCCGCTTTCGATTACCTCTTGCAAGATTGGCTTGGCGCTGGCCAAGTCACCTTGTTGCATCAGGATTTTAGCCTTGAGGGCTTTGTGGGACGAGCGACGTCACTTTGTGTCTCAGGCAGGTTAGCGATCGCCTCGTCACAATCTTCCAGGATATCGGGATAGATATCAACACCGTTATGAACTTTCGGATCGTCATTTTCTGCCGCCGAAACCTCGTCTATATATGGAATACCTGTAGCCCCGAACATCTTGACTCCCTCTAAATAATAGAGTGCCCGAAGGAATTTCATCTCGGCGATTCGGAGTGTCTTGGTATTGTCGTCCATATCGGTTACGTTGGCGATCACGTTCAATGCCTTGTTACAGCGTTGTGCCCCATAGAGGATCTGATTCCATTTGGTCAGGAGATAATCATTCGTGGCCGTAAGCGTATAGTTCTCCACGGAGTTGAGGACCGATTGGTCGTTTGATTCAGAGCCTTTGTTCGCGTCGCCGCCATAGACACCTCCGAATACCCAGTTAAACTCGTTCTCATAACCGTTGGCGTAGGTCAGTCCGGCGTAGGCGTTGACAACCAATAGTTCGACGCCGTCGGCGTTCGTGAGCGCTTCCTCGTCGATACTGCCTTGTGGCGCGACGTATAGGAAATCCTCACCGCAAGAGGCGCCGACCAGGGCGGCAACTCCCAATATCAGGATATTTTGTTTTAGTCTCATAATAGATTCGTTGTTATTAATTGAATGTTTCTACTAGATTTTTAGAAGGCAAAATTGACACCAAAGAGGAAACGCATCGTGGTTGGCCAGCCACCCATGTCGACACCTTTCAACAGGTCGACCCGAGTGGAGGTATCCTCTTGCCGGACATAGGCGTTGGTGAATTCCGGGTCGAGTCCGGTGTAGCCGGTGATCGTACAGATGTTTTCCGCTTGTAAGTAGAGTCGCAAGTTTTGTATACCGACTTTGTTCAACAGCTCTTTCGGAAGGGTATAACCAAGTACCAGGTTCTTCAATCGCAGGAAAGAGGCATCTTCCACATAGTAAGAGCTGGAGTAAGCGCCCGAATAGGTATCGCCCGTGTTATTGACCGGTAAGATGGCGTTGCTGTTATCGCCGCCAATAACATAAGACTGGTCTTTCATTCGGGAGGACTTATTGCCATTAAAGGTCCAGAAGTCTGTAAAATACTTGGTGTTATTATACAAATCATTGCCGATCGAGAAGTTCCAGAACATCGTCAGGTCCCAATTCTTCCAAGTGACGGTCGCGTTGAAACCTCCGGTCAGGTCGGGATGCGGAGAACCAATGAAGGTCCGGTCGTTGTCGTCTAATTTACCATCGCCATTTTGATCCTTAAACTTGAAGCGTCCGACGTAATTTGAGGCATCAGACTCTGAAATGTTATCTTGACCGACCGGTGTAGTAGCGAGTACCTCGGCTGCGTCATCATAGAAACCATCAACCTCAAATCCCCAAAACTCTGAGATAGCATGTCCTGCCGTAGTACGGGTGACATAACCTTCGATACGAGTACCGCTTGCCCAGAGAGAATAATCTTCGGAATCAGATAATTTCAAGACGGTGTTTTTGTAGTGCGCCAAGTTCAGGGAGAGATCCCATGCCCAGTCGCCTTTTCGGTCGCGGTAGTTGAAGGTAAAGTCGATACCCGTGTTCTTGATATCACCATAATTAATGTAAGGCGCGTCCGCCTCTCCTGCCATAGAGGAGTAGGCCGCTTGGATCAACATGTCTGAGGTCTTTTTGGTATACCATTCGATAGAGGTGTTGAACTTGCCGCCAAGGAAGGTCGCGTCGAGACCAACATTCAGCATCTTGTTCGTCTCCCATTTCGTATCCGTATTACCAAAGGTCTCCTGGTGATAACCGGTGTTTTCGCCCGTATTAGCGCCGGTCATATCGTAGTTGGTCTCGGTCGTGCTGGTCGTAAAGGTATTCGCGAAATTGGTCGCTACGGGAATTTCAGAATTACCGGTGATACCATAACCGACACGCAGCTTCATGTCGTCGAGCCAACTGCGGGTTTGTTCCATAAAGGCCTCTTCCGAGAGACGCCAACCAAGAGATATGGAAGGGAAGGTCCCGTAACGATTGGACTCAGAGAAGCGTGAGACACCATCCCGGCGGAGAATACCAGTGAAGAGGTATTTGTTCTTGAATCCATAGTCGACCCGTGCGAACATACCAAACAAGGCATATTCACCATTGAATGAGGAGGAGTTGGTTCTTTGGTTATTGTTTTCGCCCATATCAAGGATATAGGTGTTCTTGTTATCCTCGAACAGATAATTGTAACGAGTGCCTTCGAGCGTACGTCCCAAACCATCGCGGATGGCTTCAGTTCCCAGTAAGACGTTCAATGAGTGTATGTCATTGAAAGTTTTCGTATAGGAAAGGGTATTGGTCCAAACCCACCGGTAGTTGAAATAATTACTTTCACTAAAGGAGTTTTGTCCACCGCTTTCCGAAAATTCAGGATTGTGCTTGGATATGCCATACGAATAATCATTACGGTAGTCAATACCGAATTGAGTTTTGAATGTCAGCCCCTTGTAGAGATCTGCTTCTGTGTATACGCTACCAAGGATACGTTGTGTCGTTGAGTAATTGTCTTTGTTGCGCTCCATGATGGCTACGGGATTCTGGAAGTTTCCGGTACCAGCCAGGAGGGAACCGGCGTAGTTGTCCGCTACATCGTATACTGGTACATAAGGCGAGGCACGATAAGTCCAAGAATAGATGTTATCTTCCTCACCGGTGAAATCCAATCCGTTACTCTTACTGAAGCTGTAGGTGAGGTTCTCACCGAAACGTAACCATGGCCGGACATTATAGGATGAGTTGGCCCGGATTTGATATCGGTCATAGTAGGACTCGATAACCGTACCATCCTGTGTATAGTAGTTCATGCTCATCAAGTATTGTCCCTTGTCGGTACCACCTGAAAGGTTGACTTGGTGGCTTTGCATCCAGCCGAGCTGGCTGATCTCATCCCACCAATCGGTATCGCCCATCTCCGCATAAACTACCTTGTTGTCCAGGTTATAATCGCTGGGATCAATGCTGGTGCTTCCTTCCGCGCCCGTGACGGTCAGGTAATTGGGCAGATGATTGACCCACGAGTCCGTAGTTGATCCGAATTGTTGATGATAAGGCAGCTCGCCGTTTTCATAGGCACCAGTGAGGATCAGGTTATTGAGTGAACCGTCATATTCTAGTTGGATACGATCGATCGCGTTTAATACATCGTAACGTTTACCTGTTTTAGAGAAGCCAAAGTAGCCATCGTAACTCAATTTCGGTTGTCCGCTCTTAGTTCCTTTCTTGGTTGTGATCAGGATGACACCATTGGCTGCTTGAGCACCGTAGATAGCGGCGGATGAGGCATCTTTTAGGACCTGCATGCTTTCGATATCGTTCGGGTTGAGCGAACTGAGATCCTGGTCGCGTGTGGATACTCCATCGATGACATAGAGAGGTCCGTTGTCATTGACGGAATTAATACCACGGATACGTACCAAGGTTGCCGATCCTGGCGCTCCTGTTGTACTGATGTTAACGCCGGCAGCTTTGCCCTGTAATTGTTGCGTAGCCGATGATCCGGAGGAGGCAAGCAGTTCTTCTGTGTCGACAACGGCAACGGATCCCGTGATGTCTTTTTTCTGTTGGGTACCGTAACCGACGACAACGACCTCATCCAGGTTTTGTGAGTCTTCTTTCAGTATGATGGCCATCTCCTTCTTTGAGGCGGGGACGGTCTGGCTGACATAGCCGATGTAAGAAAAGACGATTATGTCGCCTGGATTGGCCTCGAGCGTAAATCTACCGTCCATGTCGGTGATTGTCCCGAGTGTTGTTCCCTGGATCACGACGTTGACACCTAACAGGGGCTCTCCCTGCCCATCTGTTACTTTACCAGTGATCGTATTCGCCTGTTGTGTTATCATGGTAGGCGTGCTGGCGAGAAGTGGCTCTGGGAGATTCCCGCCCGCTAGTAATAGACATAAGGCCCATCCTAGCTTGTAATTGAATATGGTTTGTCCTCTTTTCATAACAATAAGGTAATTAATTGTTACACAATTTTAAAGTTTGTAATACTTAATGCCAAATCAATTCAATGAACCTGTTGGTTTACTCAATCAAAGTGGGATTTCGGTCAATATCTCATTTTTGTGTATGGGTTGGTTATAATAAAAAATAGTCATTTTGGGGTGGTGTGCGTACACAATAGTACGTGTGAGGTGATACATACGTATGTATCGATTTTTATGAACGTTCGTGTAGGCTGACAGGTACGTACGTGAAGGGCGATAAGTACGTATGTGTGCGATGGGAAGGAAAATGGCATAAATAAAGGCGCACCTTTATCCCTAATTGACCAATGGGGAGAAGGTGCGACCTTTGTTAATGTTAACCTAATTTTGTTCCGGCTTTGAAAAAAGTTCCGGCTGTTATGCGCTTTCACAAGTTCTAACGCTGCAAATATAAAAGTGGATAACATTTTGAAAAAAAATAATCAACGAACGTGTCGATTTATTCGATGAATGGAGTTTTTTCTTCGATAAAGTTTATGTATGTTTGCATTCTGAAAATCTAATATCTTAATATTGAGTTTATAATTATGCAGTTATCTATAGATCAGAAGGACATCGATAAGTTTTTGATGATTGGTGATAAGGTCTTGATTAAGCCGAAGAATCCGCAAAGCCAGACGAAGACGGGGCTTTATTTGCCTCCCACTGTTCGAGAGGGCGAGAAGATACAAGCCGGTTACATCATCAAGATTGGTCCGGGTTATCCCTTGCCTGCCCAGGCGGAAGAGTATGAGGTCTGGGAAAGGAAAGAGGATAAGGCGGTTCGCTATTTGCCTCTTCAGGCAAAAGAGGGCGATTTGGCCGTTTATCTTCAGAGCGCCGCTTACGAGATCAATTTCGACGACGAGAAGTTCTTGATCGTCCCCCATTCCGCCATCCTGATGTTAGTTCGGGATGAGGAGCTTTTCAAGTGAATAAATAATAACATATACAGTATTATAACGTATGAATAAAATTGTCAGTAAGGAGCACTTCTCGGCAAATGTCGTGAAGTTGGAGATTGAGGCTCCTCTTATCGCTCGCTCGCGCAAAGCGGGGCATTTTGTGATTGTCCGTGAAGGTGAGCATGGCGAGCGTATTCCTTTAACGATAGCCGACGCGGATGTCGAGAAGGGGACCATTACTTTGGTCATTCAGGCGGTTGGCGCCTCTTCCAGGAAATTGTGTGAGTTGAATGTGGGTGATTACGTGACGGATGTTGTCGGTCCTTTAGGCCAGGCGACGCATATCGAGAAGGTCGGTACAGTGGTTTGCGCTGGTGGAGGTGTCGGTGTCGCTCCGTTGCTGCCGATTGTCAAGGCGTTTCATGCGGCAGGCAATAAGGTGATTGTTGTTTTGGCCGCACGTACGAAGGACCTGATTATTCTTGAGGAGCAAATGAGAGCTAACTCGGATGAGGTAGTGATCATGACGGATGATGGCTCTTATGGAACGAAAGGTTTGGTGACGGAAGGAGTGGAAAATGTCATTAAGCGGGAGCCGGTTAATCTTTGTGTGACAATCGGTCCGGCAATCATGATGAAGTTTGTGTCGGCGCTGACCAAGAAATACGAGATTCCTACAGTCGCCTCCTTGAATACGATTATGGTCGATGGTACTGGAATGTGTGGCGCTTGTCGGGTGACGGTAGGCGGAAAGACAAAGTTTGTCTGTGTGGACGGTCCGGAGTTTGACGCGCATCAGGTGAATTTCGATGAGATGATCATGCGACTGGGTGCTTATAAGGATGTCGAGAAATAATCAAAAAGTACGGTGATATGACGGTAGAGGAATTAATAACGGCCCGGCGTGCGGAGTCTTGGCGTGAGGCACTTCGCAAGGGCATGAAGAATAAGGAACGTTCGGCGATTGAGCGGGTGAAAATGAACGAGCTGGATCCGGAGTACCGGAGCCATACCCGCCTGGAGGAGGTGAATTTGGGTTTAACGAAAGAACAGGCGATGATGGAGGCGCATCGTTGTCTTGATTGCCCGAATCCGACCTGTATGCAAGGCTGTCCGGTAGGAATTCATATTCCTTCGTTCATTAAGAATATTGAGCGGGGTGAGTTTTTGGAGGCTGCCAAGATCCTGAAAGAGACAAGCGCGTTACCTGCTGTTTGTGGTCGGGTTTGTCCGCAGGAAAAACAATGCGAGAGCAAGTGCGTTCATCTGAAGATGGGAAAACCGGCGGTGGCGATTGGCTATTTGGAGCGTTTCGCGGCCGATTACGAGCGTGAGAGTGGTCAAGTTTCAGTCCCGACGATCGCGGAGAAGAATGGCATTAAGATCGCGGTAGTTGGCTCTGGACCTGCGGGTTTGTCGTTCGCTGGTGATATGGTGAAGCGTGGTTATGAGGTAACGGTTTTCGAGGCGTTGCATGAGATCGGTGGCGTTTTGAAGTATGGTATTCCTGAGTTCCGCTTGCCAAACCGGATCGTGGACGTGGAAATCGATGGCTTGCGACAAATGGGTGTTAAGTTCGTGAAAGATTGTATCGTTGGTAAGACCTTAAGCTACGACGATCTTCATGATGAAGGTTTTAAGGGTATCTTTGTCGCCAGTGGTGCCGGACTCCCTAATTTCATGAATATTCCTGGTGAGAACTTGGTTGGCGTCATGTCGTCGAATGAATACTTGACTCGTGTCAACCTGATGGACGCCGCTAATCCCGAGAGCGATACACCTGTGTTGAAAGGAAAGCGGGTTGCCGTGATCGGTGGTGGAAATACGGCTATGGATTCGGTTCGTACGGCTCGTCGTTTAGGCGCTGAGCGGGCGATGATTGTTTATCGCCGTAGTGAGGAAGAGATGCCTGCCCGTTTGGAAGAGGTGAAGCACGCGAAAGAGGAAGGTGTCGAGTTCTTGACTTTACATAACCCGATTGAGTATTTGGGTGACGAGCGTGGACGGGTGCGTCAGATGCGTTTGCAGAAAATGGCATTGGGAGAGCCTGATGCTTCTGGTCGTCGTCGTCCGGTGCCCATTGAGGGTGCGATCGAGACGGTCGATGTTGATGAGGTAATTGTCAGCGTTGGCGTATCTCCGAACCCGTTAATTCCTCATGCCTTCAAGGGCTTGGAGATTAGCAAGAAGGGAACGATCATCGTAGGTGAGGCCGATATGCGTTCCGCTTTGCCGGATGTCTATGCAGGAGGCGATATCGTACGTGGTGGCGCGACCGTGATTTTGGCTATGGGTGATGGACGAAAGGCAGCGGCCGCCATGGATGAGCATTTGAGGAATATTTGATAGATCTTGAGAGTAAATAAAAATAAGAGAGGCTGTCCGGATGGGCAGCCTCTCTTATTTTATGGATGTTTTTTCTTTTGTTAGAGAACCTGGATATCCTCTTCTCTTGCCACATTCTCTCCTGAAGGTGTGATAAGCTTATAGCCTTTACCATGGATATTGATGATCTCGATACCTGGATCATCTTTCAAAAGCTTACGCAGTTTCGTGATATATACGTCCATACTGCGGGCGTTGAAATAATTATCATCGACCCAGATCGTTTTCAGGGCATAGTTACGCTCAAGGATCTCATTAGCGTGAGCGCAGAGCAAGCTTAACAACTCACACTCCTTAGTTGTCAACTTCGTTACCTTCTCGCCAATAGTAAGCGTCTGTTTCTGTGTGTCGAACAGGAACTCTCCAAGCTTATAGAAAGGTACATCTTTTGATTTCTTGCCCTTTACGCGGCGCAAGATCGCCTCGATACGGAGCAATAACTCCTCCATACTGAAAGGTTTGGTCAGGTAATCGTCCGCACCGATCTTGAAACCTTCCAGGATATCTTCTTTCAAAGTTTTAGCTGTCAAGAAGATGATTGGAATATCCGGATTGATGGAGCGAATTTCTTGTGCCAAAGTGAATCCATCTTTCTTAGGCATCATGACATCCAATACGCAAAGGTCGTATTTGGTCTTCGTGAATCCTTTGAATCCTGCTTCTCCGTCCGAGAATAGATCCGTAACATACCCTTTTGCTTGTAAGTATTCTCTTAAAAGCATTCCTAAATTCTCGTCGTCTTCGCAAAAGAAGATTTTCAAACTTTCTTCCATAACTAACTTTTTATAAGAGGTAAAGTAATAATAAATTTTGTCCCGATATTTCCGTTGCCACTTTCAGCCCGTATAGAGCCTTTGTGGTCTTCGATAATTTTTCTCACATAAGCCAGGCCAAGGCCAAAACCTTTGACGTCATGCACGTTGCCCGTTGGTACGCGGAAGAATCTGTCGAATACTTTCTTCAGGTATTCTTTCTTGATACCGATACCATTATCCTCTACAGAGATCTGCAGTTTTCCGTTTTCGTTCCAGGTCCGTGCCATCAAGGTCAGCGGTACTTCTGGCCGGCGATATTTAACCGCGTTATCCATTAAGTTGAATAAGACATTGGTGATGTGCATCTCATCAACATAGATATCCGATTCGGTCGCTTGCAAGTCGATGTCGAGCGTTCCGCCATATTTCTCCACTTTCAGGATGAAGGTATTGGCTACGTTGGCGACCAAGTCGTTCGCGTCGATCTCTTTCAGCTTCAAGGCTGCCTTCTGGCGCTCGAACAAAGACATCTGTAATACCTTTTCCACAAGGAAACTGAGTCGTTTCGTCTCATCGTTTATGACACCAGAGATATGCTTGAATACGTCGGGACTCTTCGTGATATCCGAGTCCTTAAGCATCTGGGCTGCCAATGAGATGGTTGATACCGGCGTTTTCAACTCATGCGTCATATTATTGATGAAGTCATTTTTCATCTCCGACAACTTCTTCTGGCGGAACACGATATAGATCGTGAATATGAACGTGATCAATAGGATCAGGGAGAAAATGACCGATGGTACGATAAATGTTACCGAACTGGAGATATAATCACCCTTTGTCGGGAAATAGACGCGCAAATAGTTGAGCTTCGACGGTGGATCATTCGGGAACAAAACCTGTGTGATCACGTCGGAGGCCAAAGGCTGTTTGGGCAGTTCTCCACTGATGTAGACTTGGTTCCCGTCCTTGTTGATGACCGAGAAGATAAACGGCAAGTTCAAGCCATTATTGATCAACTCAGACTTGATATAGTTGTTGAGTTTCTTAAAGTCAATACGCTCCTCTATGGGTTTCAGGTTTGCCGTATAAAGGATATTATAAATGACCTCCTCGATCAATCCACCTTGATATTGATACCGTCTTTTCAAGGTTTTCTGTAAATCCCTTGAGGTATTGACGATACTGTTCGCTGTCGATTGTCGGCTGGAAAGGGTCGACAACGGACCAACCTTATGGCTATGGAAGCTTTTGAGCTCGATTTGTTGAACGGATCCATTGGAATCCTTGATTTGGAGTTGATAGCTCTCACTGTTCAACACCTGTCCGAGGCTTTTCGCGTCGGGCGCGTTCTGGTACATGAAATTATTCTCGTCGCGCTTGATATCCTCTTCCAGGTATTTGCGCGTCTCGTCAAGCTCCAGGTTCTTGGATACTTGGCGCAAACTTCGCTTGACGGTCTCGTTAAATTGCTCGCTCCGGGTCTTCAGGATAATGCTGACATAGTTGATTTGCAAGTAAAGCAATCCCGCAAAGGCGAATGCCATCACGACAGCGAGCAACCAAATAGTAGACTTTTTCATATCACAGCTTAATTAATCAACAGCGCAAATAACGTCGGTTTTAATTTAATATTCACCTAAAAAAGGTAAAAAGTGAGCGAACGAAATGTTAATTATCCCTGTTCGTAAATAGGATTTAACTTATTCGTTTCTAGTATAACAATCTCTGCAAAAAAAAGTTTCGTCAAACAAATATTTGTCTCTGACGTGAGAGGGCGTATTTTCTCTTTGTTGGAGTTCCGAGCCTGTTTAAATGGGGCGAGGCGGTGGTGGCCCCATCGGTCTTTGGCGTGGTCCTCTTCGTTCTCCGGGTGGCATGGGACGGGCATCTTGTTGGCCGCCTCCGCCTTTGAATATGCTGAAGCGGTAGATGAAATGGACCATGAAATAACTGTTCAACGTGTTGTATTCCGAATCCTGTATGTAGGAGGCGGTAATGCTTCTGGAAATATTACTGCGCTGTTGTAAAATATCATATATCTTGATACGTAATGTCCCTTGATTGTTTTTCAAGAAGGATTTTGATAAGGAAGCGTTCCACAGGATTTCCTTCTGCTCGAATCCCTCGCCATAACCGGCGTTGGCGGACCAGTTGATGTCGCTTTCTATTTTGGTTTCCCAAGGCAGGTAGATCGTCGTATAACCGCCGACACCATAATTATAGGTGTTTTGGTTGTTTTCTTTTTGCAAGCTGTTACGTGCCTGGTTGTATCGGAAGTTTCCATTGATTCCGACATCAAACAGGTCGGAACGATAATCAATGCCGGCTCGTTCGGAAAGGTTCATGTTACGACTCGTGTTTTTCTGTTCGTTTATATAGCCGTTATTGTTGTTATAAGAGAGCATCGTGGTCGAGTTGATTGAGAATTTTTTGTTTTTCAACGGTGTATTGAACATGGTGCGGAAATTGCCGCTGTAATTGCCATTGACATTTTTATACGTCGTGGTCTTGACGCCGGTTTCTGCGTTGTAGGCGGAATAGCTGACAATATCGTTGATCACGTACCTTAGGTTGAGCATGATCAGGAAGGCACGTTGTTTCTGGGGCGTGAATTTTTGGAAATTGATGACCATATTATTGGTGTAGACCGGGGCAAGATCTGGATTTCCCGTGACGATATTGGTCGGGTCCGTTATATCGGTCACTGGTTGCAATTGAGTCATGCTGGGCTGGCTGGTCCGTCCGCTATACATGATTCTCAAATGGGTCCGTTTGTCGAACAAATAGTTGAAACGGGCCATGGGCGAGAGGTTGATCACTTTGCGTGAGAGTCGGGAGAGTGTCGTGTCGCCCACGAAATTCTCGCTGCTCGAGTAGGAGGGATCCAGGTTCAAGCCGATCGTGTAGTTGTATTTTTCCCTTTGCGAGCGAAAGCTGAGGCTTGCCCGTTGGTTGATGAAATTGTTCCGGTAACTTTGGCTGTAGGCCGTATCGAGGACATTGTATTGCCCGTTCTCGTCTTGGGTATAAACATTTTTCAAGGACTCTTGTCGGTTTTGGCTGAAACTGTATGTCGCTTGCAGGAAGTTGCCTTGTCCGATTGGCTCAACCCACGAGATATAAGCCCGATAGTTGAAACTTTTGTTCTCATAGCGCGAACGTTGGTCGATAATCTCGTCTCGTGATTGATCGTCCTCTTTGAAATAACGCAGGTCCGAGCGGTTGGATCCGTCGCTGTCCGAGTTCTTGTTGCCACCCGAAAGGGAGATGCTGAGTGTTCGTCCTTTGGGGTTCAGTTTTCTGCTGAACTCCACGCTGGCGTTCAGGTCATAACCTTGGCTCTCCGTGTGGTTGACTGTCCGATTGGTATTCACGCTATCCCGGTCATTTCCCAAGGTTGTCGCGTCACTGTAGCTGTCGTTCAGGCTATGGCTCAAGTTAAAGCCTGGATGGAAAATTAAGCGTGTCAGCGTATCCGGTTCCCATTCGAAACGAAAGTCCGCGCCGATATTGTCGTTTTTGGTTCGGTTGCTGACTTCGCTGTTGTCATAACTGGAGCTGTCGCCCGGAAGGATATTTTGCCGGTTGCTTTTACTTTTCGCCTCATTACTGGAATGGGAATAACGAAGGTTACCGCCTAGAATGGTTTTAGGCGTGAACTCTTTGCTGAAATTCAATCCGGCGTTGCCTGATGAGGTGATGCCGCTTCCCGCATTCATGCCCCGACCTCTTCCGCCGATCATTCCTGAGAACATATTGGAGGCCATATCCGAGAAACCCATATTATTGGTATTATTGGCTCCGCCCATCAAGGTTATCTGGTCGTTTCCGATGAAACGATTGATCATGGCGTTGCCCTCATAACGATCTTTACTGCCATATCCGGCATAAGCGTTACCGAACCAGCCCTGCTTCATGCCTGGCTTGACTGTCAGGTTGATGACGGTTTCTTCCTCTCCATCGTCGAATCCAGTCATCTTGGCCATATCGCTTTTCTTGTCAAGAACTTGAAGCTTGTCAATCATTTTGGCCGGCAAGTTTTTGGAGGCCACTTTGGGATCATTAGAGAAGAACTCTTTTCCATCCACCATGATTTTGGTGATTTCTTTACCATTGACGGTTATTTTTCCGTCGCTGTCAATCTCTACACCGGGCATTTTCTTCAATAGGTCTTCCAGGACAGAACCTTCGGTGAGCTTATAGGAGTCGGCATTATATTCTATGGTGTCGTTGCGGAAACTGACTTCGGGCGCTTTCCCGACAACGACCGCCTCTGCCAGCCGTATGGAGGCATCCGATAGTTCAAGCTTTCCTGTTTTGAGGGGATTCTCTTTATCCGTGACACGGATTGTCTTGTAGATCGGATCGAATCCGACGAATGATATGTTCAGCAGGTAATTGCCAGGTCGTACGCCTTTTAGGGTAAATTGGCCATTATTTGCGCTAACCGTTCCCCTGATCATGCTGCTGTCCTTTGGTTGTAGTAGGCGGACCGTAGCCTGCTCAACCGGTTCTTGGGTCGTTTGTTCGATCACTTGTCCCGTAATATTGACTTTGACTTGTTGCGCTTGTACACGACAAGGAGCCCCAAACAGAATGCTGGTTAACAGGAATAGATATATAATGACCGTGGATGATTTCATGTCGTTACACTGTTTTTTAAGGTTACTTTGATTCAATTGACGAATCTAACGGACGCATGTTTAATTTAGTGGTTATTATTTTACTTTTATTAACTGTTTGCGGAGATGATTTGGTGGAGGGAATATCGGATATAAAACCAGGAAAACAGAGGAAGTGTGATCCTTACAGAAACACGAACGGGAGGCGAATTACGAGTTTTTCGTCTATGCGCCTCCCGTTTGTTTAACACGCCATTACTTAAAATCTGGCGCTTCCCTTTAGTTACCTTATATTATAAGGTTTTTAATTTCAAGTTTCTCCATTGTACCTTGATGCCACCGCCTGAATGGATTTGCAAGGCGATTCGGCCTTGTCCGGCACCAATCTTCTCATCATTGATATTGACCATCTCTTGGCCATTCAACCAAGTCTGTACGTTATCGCCCTGAACTTTAATACGCATAGTGTTCCAATCACCAAATTTCAGGATATCCTCTTTCTCGTCCGGAATCTGGATCAACCAGCCACGACCATAAGACTCATAGATACCACCTGTGTCTTGACCTTTCGGAGCGACCTCTACCTGCCATCCGTTTACTTTAACGCCTTCCTCGATGAATGAGCGAATGAAAACGCCGGAGTTTCCGTTGGCCTCTTGTTTGAATTCAACAGTCAGGTCGAAATCATCGTAATACTCACGGGTTGCCAAATAGCCATATTCCTTGTCTGGACCGCTCTCGCAGACTAACAAGCCATTCTCAACATACCATTTTTCCGTTCCGTAAGCCTCCCAGCCAGTCAGGTCAACACCGTTAAACAGATTAACCTCTTTACCTGCCTTGCGTGGTAACTCTTTGATCTTGATGTTGCGGAAAGAAGCGGGATAACCATGATCCTGTAAGCAGATGACACCCTTCTTAGCTAAACCATACTCAGGAGCGTTGGCCCATTTGCCGCTGTTCTTTTTCGCGAACCAGTCGTCTGTCCATGCCTCAAACTCAAGGATCTTTTGTCCGTTCAACCAATGCTCAACATGACCATTGTCGAACACGATCTTCGAGTTGTTCCATTCGCCTTGCGGGTTTACCTTCATTTTTGATTTGTCAGGCAAATGCATCGCGTAGTCAACACCTGTCTTTTGCCACTCTTCAAGAGGCTCGGGGAAATTCGGCTCGTCGATTAATTGGTATTCAGGACCGGTTACGTAAGGAACCGCGAATTGCGGACGCTCTACGACATGGTATAACATACCGCTGTTACCGCCTTTCGACAGTTTCCAGTCCCATGATAACTCAAAGTTTTCATATTGTTTTTCGGTGACGATATAGCCGCTTGCGTCGCTACCCGCACCTTTAGCTTGGATACAGCCATCGACCACATGCCAAGGAGCGGTCAGGCTTGTGCCATTATAATCTTTCCATCCATCTAATGTTTTTCCATCAAACAGCAGAGTCCAACCATCGGCGATCTCTTCCTCTGTTAATGTGTTGGGCGCTTGTGAAGCGCAAGAGCTGAACAGCGCGAAAGCGCAAGTGGCTAACAAGCTAGCAGCCCCAGTTCTTTTCATAATAAATTCCATTTGTCTATACTTTTAAGTTAATATATAATGATGTTTTTCTAGTATTCTTTTGTTTGCGTCGCCAAATTTACGAATAAAATATCCACAAACGGGCATATTTTATATAGGAAATACGCGGTAATGTGCATTACGTTCAGGATATACATATTAATAGGGCGTTTTGTGTTGTTGATTAATGCTCTTGGACTGGATTTTTACTCCGGCTAGATTCCGTTGATCAGGAACATTCCCCAATAGCTAAAATAACGACAGGCATTGTATGGGATTAACGATGCCCATTATGGATCATCCAGAATAGGCATTGTTGGAAGATCCGGATAGCGGTTATGGCAGTCAAGGGGGCGTATATACGGATGGTTGCGGTAGCAATTCAGTATCCGTTTCCAGTCCTCTTCGGAGAGTACCGCAGTTTTTTTCGGGAAGTACTGGAGTACTTTCCGGGAAGGATTGGAGTCCTTTCCGGAGGGGACTGGGGAAGTTTGCAGTGTACTGAATTTAGTTGTGCAGTGTACTGAATTTAGTTGACAGGTTAATA
>ERZ779737.1720-NODE-1720-length-16221-cov-2.725164_pt1 | contig 16221 bp, 13 predicted proteins | sample MGYA00511889_ERZ779737 | MGnify/ENA primary metagenome ERZ779737 (study PRJEB29588, sample SAMEA2163575) | human gut metagenome | biome: human gut; feature: human-associated habitat; material: faeces | place: Denmark | collected 2008/2010 ...
AGCTCGTCTCTGCGGTGAGATAGAGCGTGACGACCGTCGCGCCGGTTATCTCTATTCCCTTGCCGCTTATATGCTTTTTGCCGTCCGTGTCGGCTTTCACGGCGCAGGTGAAGAGCATACCGCGCTCGCTGTCGATTTTCGAATAGCTCTGTTTATCGGACAGGCCGTTTGTGTTGTGCTCGCTCGGCGCTTCGCCGCTCAGGACGAGCAGACCCTGCAGCGATTTCATTTTATGGCGAAGCTTGCAGTCGAGCTTTGCTGTGACGTCAAACTTGCCGTTTTCGCAGATGAGGCGGACTGCGATAATTTTATCGGGATGCGACGCAAACAGCTCGCGGCGCATGATGCGCTTGCCCTGCCTATAGCTGACCGAGGCGATCGCCGTGTCAAGATCGAGCGAGCGGATGTAATCAGACTTGCGGTCGGAGCCGTCGAAAGTCAGAACGAGGTCGCCTAGGGGCAGATATGCCTGGCTCCATGTGCTCATGAAGTCGGATTCTATAATATCCTGCGACTCGCGCAGCTTTCCGTCAAGCGCGAGAGCGCGGGCCTTCTGAAAAGCTTCGAGCGAACCGGGGCGTATAGTGTTCTTCGGGTGTCCCGTCCAAAGCTCGTCGTGGTTTAAAGAGACGGTCTCTTCCTTTACTTTGCCGTATATCATGCCGCCGAGCGTGCCGTTGCCGATGGGCAGCGCCTGAGTCCAGGCGGAGGCGGGCTTGTCATACCAAAGAAATGATGAATCCTTCATTTTTTTAGCTCCTTCTTTAAGAAGTAATAGACTAATAGATTATAGAAAAAATCGGGCTTTAAGTCAATGCTTTTAAGAAAATGCAGGAAACCCTGCAATTTTTGCTCTGCCATCTTGCATTTTTGTGTGGCGGTATGCTAAAATCATGTTACATATGTAAACGGAATAAGGTGAATATCCAATATGACAAAACAGCTGCTTTCAAAAATAGAGGGCTGTTACTCTTCTATGTCCAAGGGACATAAGCGGATAGCCGACTCCATAACCGAAAACTACGATAAGGCGGCATTCATGACCGCAGCGAAGCTCGGCGACACGGTCGGCGTGAGTGAATCGACTGTCGTCAGATTCGCGTCCGAGCTCGGCTTTTCGGGCTATCCTCAGCTTCAGAAGGCCCTGCAGGAGGTAGTCAAGAGCAGGCTGACGAGCGTCCAGCGCATGGAGGCGGCGGGCGGCGAAGATATGCTCGAACACGCGTTTTCTTCCGATATCGAGACGATAAAGGCGACCCGCGAGAGCATCTCGCGCGAGGCGTTCAATGCGAGCGTTGAGGCGATAAACCGCGCGAAGCATATCTATGTCCTCGGCGTGCGCAGTGCGGCGTCGCTTGCAAGCTTTGCGGCGTTCTATCTCAATTTTGTCTATGACAGCGTGACCCTCATCGAACCCGCCGGAACGGGCGAGGCGTTCGATCAGGCGTTCAGAATCAACAAGGACGATGTCTGTATCGCGATAAGCTTCCCGAGATATTCAAAGCAGACGATAAATATGCTGCGCTTTATCTCCGACAGGGGAGCGACGGTTATCTCCGTCACCGACAGCGAAAATTCGCCGATAGCGCAGTTCGCGACCCATCTTCTCCTCGCGCGCAGCAGCATGGTCTCGTTCGTCGATTCCCTCGTTGCTCCGCTGAGTCTTATCAACGCGCTGATAGCGGCGGCGGCGAGCGAAAAGAGCGGCGAGGTCTACAGCAATCTCAGCTCGCTCGAAAATATATGGGACGAGTATCAGATATACCAGACCCACGAGGACGAGTAAATTTTTCAAAAAGAGGTAAATTATGCCTGAAGTGCTTGTAATAGGCGGCGGAGCGGCGGGGCTTATGGCAGCCGTCACCGCGGCAAAAAATGGCGGCAAAGTCGTTCTGCTTGAACGCAACGAAAAAGTCGGCCGCAAAATAATGATAACGGGAAAGGGCAGATGCAACGTCACGAATGACTGCGCCGATCTCAACGCCCTTATCTCGGCTGTGCCGGTCAACGGTAGATTTCTTTACAGCGCGTTTTCGCGCTTTATGCCCGCAGATACAATGAATTTCTTTGAATCCCAGCACGTGCCGCTCAAGACCGAGCGCGGCAACCGCGTTTTTCCCGAGTCGGACAGAGCTTCCGATATAGTCGACGCGCTCTTCTTTGCGTGTTTCTGGTTAAAAATATATTTTTATTTACTCAAATTAGGTAATAATCTACATTTTTTCTAAATTTACTCATATCCTATAATGAAAATAAAGAAGGGGTGGATTATATGTGCAATAATGATAATAAAAATTGTGAAAATTGCATTGCAGATATTCTAAAGGTTATCTATATTCTACAACAAAGTGTTTGTCCTAGTGATACTTGCTTAGAATCATGTGATCGTGGTTTCTTAGGTCAAAGTTGTGCTACAGTATGCAACACTAGACCAGTGATGTTATATACCTGTGGTAGCAATGGTACACCATGGGCAATGTCTACTACTAAAACAGAAAATGGAACTACTTCAACAGTATTTAGAGTCGAAAAACTAGATGGTTGCTGTGCAACATTTAGGGTTCTCGAAAAAAATCCTGATCAAGAAAGTGTGTACCCATATGTTGCTACAAATTCATTTTTCACAATGAATTTAGGTTGTGTATGCTGTCTTAGATGCTTAGATGACACTTTTGTAGAATGTATTTAAAAAGGAACTTTTCGTTAGTTCCTTTTTTCTTTATAAATATCCTTAATATCACTGATATTTATGTATTCATTATCCATAGTTATTAATTTATCTTTAGTTTTTCCAATAATTTTTTTATTTATCGTTCCATCCTTTAAAACAATAGTAACATTTGCTTTATAGATATAATCATTTGAATGCAAAATATCATATATTTTTCTGTCAACACTTCGGTAATCAGTAATATTTTTTTTGACAAAATTATTCATTAAATTACTTTGATTACTAATCTTAGTACCATTCTCATATAATGTTGAATATACTTTTTGACTATTATTTATTTCTTTATTTATTGGACTTTTGTACATACTTCCTTTTTCTTTCACCTTTATCACCTAATTTATTTTATTCAAAATGGTTAAATTTATGATAAAATAGATAATGAAATGGTATAATATAGATAGATGAATGGTGATTTTATGAAGAATATATCAAAGTTTAAAGTAGAGAAAGGTATTTTAATACCTATTATAATTTTTATGGTAATTAGTATTGTTACAGTTTTCAGTGCCAAATCTTTATTACCTGATTATCAAGCTAACATATGGCTTAAGCAAGGTTTGTGGTATTTAATTGGTTTTGGTATCGCTTATTTTATTATGTCTTTGGGCAATGATTTTTTATATAATGCTTCCTATGTCCTCTACGGATTTAATGTGATATTGCTCATTTTGGTTTTGTTTATTGGAAAGGAAGCAAATAACTCTAAATGTTGGTTTGATATCTTTGGTGTTGGTATTCAACCGAGTGAATTTATGAAGTTTAGTTTAATCATTTTACTCAGCCGATTAATGAATGAATATAATGTTAAAAATACCAATCCTAGTATCCAAACAGAGTTTAAATTTTTACTTAAAATTATGATTCTCGTTTTTATTCCTTCTGCTTTAACCTTTATTGAACCTGATACTGGGGCTGTAATAATTTATTTGGTCATTATGTTTGCCATCTTATTCATTGGTGGAATCAGGAAAAGGTGGTTTGCACTAGCATTAGGAACACTTATTTTTCTTGTTGGTTCTTTATTTATCATATTCTTCTTCAATAAAAATTTATTTATCAAATTTTTTGGGACTTCTTTTTTCTATAGAATTGACCGAATCCTAAATTGGTCTTTAGGCGATGGTGGCCAACTCAACAAATCCTTAATTGCTATTGGTTCCTCTGGTATTTTGGGTCATGGGTTCAATCATACGCCACTATATTTTCCTGAGCTACAAACCGATTTTATCTTTGGCGTTTATGCTTCTAATTTTGGCTTTCTTGGCTCAATAATGTTAATTCTTCTTCTTATTATTTTTGACATGAATCTAATCTCTAGTGCGTCAAAAACATATGATAGCAAAGATAAATACGCCATCGCGGGTATAATAGGAATGCTGGTTTTTCAACAAATTCAAAATATTGGCATGACTATTGGACTACTGCCTATTATGGGAATTACCTTACCATTTATCAGTTATGGTGGTTCTTCTCTAATCAGTTACATGCTACTTGTTGGAATTATTTTTAACGTGTCCAATCAAAGTTTAAGATACACCAACTAATACCAAACTCGCACCGCCTCACGACATATGGTGCTGTCTGCATATAAAGACAATTTTTGGTTATCTTTATAGCAGATGTTTTCGACATGTGCTGCCGAATTTTTATTTTTTTAATTTTTTACTATTTTAATTTTGCTACGCTGTTGTAATTCTTTGATTTAATTTAACTATCATCAAATTTTAGTTTAAACGAGTAAAATTTATTCATGTCATTTTCTCCTTTCTTGATATACCCACTATACTACAAGAAGGAAAATAAAGTCAAACTGCAGAAATTAAAAAACGCCCGGTTGTTTTTTGAATTTTGGATGGTTTTTGTGTCAGTTTTTAACAAACGCCCGTGTAGTTTTTTAATTTTGGTAATTTTGATATTTTTTAAAATTTTTTTGTTGTGTTAACAGCGTAGCAAGGACAAAAATAGCATTGATATTATTATTTACTCTACTTTTTCACATAAATATTAAAAATTATTCATATATTTAATTGGGTGGATAATATGAATGTTCTTATTAATAAGTTTTTGCTTTTTGGTTTTATTGGCTGGTTTCTGGAAATTATATGTATTTCTCGTACAAAGCATAAATTATCTAATAATCATTTTTTATATACTCCAATTTGTCCTATGTATGGCCTTGGTGGTTTGTTTATTTCTCTTGCTATATCAAACATTAGCAATTATTTGCTTGTATTTTTTGTCGCTGGTTTAATTGCTATTACGGTTGAATATAGTGTTAGTTATTTTATGGAGAAACTCTTTCATACTAGATGGTGGGATTATTCTTACAAAAAATATCACATTAACGGAAGAATTTCTTTAACAACATCCATTGACTTTGGCATTCTGGGCATTTGCATTAAAATAATGGATAAATTTTTAAGTTATAATTTTAATTATAGTTATCTTATTCTTTCTATTGTAATTATTGATTTAATTATTTCTACTATTATTACTTATAGGATTACTAATAAGAAAAAATATCATAATAATATTTTATCTAAATATATTGAATTTAAGTTAAGTAATTTGACTTAAATTACATTTTTATTGGATTTACATCTAATTCAATATTTACTTTGTTGTTAGTTTTGTAAATATTGTCTATATTTTTTAACATTGGAAATAATATTTTACTATCTTTATATTTGATAATTATTTGAAAATGATAGATATTATTTACTTTAAATGGATTAGATAAACTTGGTCCTAATATAATTAATTGACTATCTTTATTTGTATTTAAATACTTTCCTATTTTATTTGACGATTCTTGAGCACTGCTATAATCTTTAGATACTATTTTCACTAAGGCCAAATAATAATATGGAGGGTATTTTAATTTTTTTCTAATATTCATTTCCATATTAAAGAATGCCTCATAATTATGTTCCTTTGATAATGTAATTGCATAGTGGTTTTCGTTGTATGTTTGAATAACTACTTCTCCTTCTAATTCGTCTCTTCCTGCTCGTCCTGATACTTGCGATAATAAATCAAAAGTATATTCACTGCTTCTAAAATCAGGTAAGTTTAATGAAGTATCTGCATTAACAACTCCTACTAGAGTTACTCTAGGAAAATCAAGTCCTTTAGCAATCATTTGAGTTCCTACTAAAATATCATATTTATCATTGGCAAAATCTTCTATTATTTGTTGATGCATTCCTTTTTTAGATGTTGTATCTAAATCCATTCTTATTACTCTAGCATTTTCAAATATTTTTTTGAGTTCTTCTTCTAGTTTTTGTGTTCCTACGCCATAGTCTTGCATATCACTTTCATGACAATTTGGACAAGTACTAATATTCTTACTACCATATCCGCAGTAATGGCATCTTAGGGTATCACTTGTTTTATGGTATGTTAAAGTAATATCACAATTAGGACATTTTACTGTATAACCACAATTTTGGCAAGTAAGCATAGAAGAATAACCTCTTCTATTTAAAAGTAATATTATTTGTTCTTTTTTATCTAGTTTTTCTTTGATTTTGGCTATTAATGGATTAGATAAAAAACTATTGTTTTTCTTAATTTCTTTTTTCATATCTACGATAGTTACTTTAGGTAAAGCTTTATGGTTTGCTCTTTTAGATAATTTTAATAAATGATAATTTCCTTTTAAACTTCTTGCATAACTTTCAATAGTAGGTGTTGCACTTCCTAGTATCAGTGGTATTTGATGGTATTCACTTCTTAAAGTTGCGACATCTTTAGCATTATATCTGGGATTACAATCTTGTTTATAACTCTGAGAATGCTCTTCATCAATAATAATGATACCAAGATTTGGCAAAGGTGCAAATATAGCACTTCTCGCTCCGATAACAATACTAACTTGACCTTCTCTTATTTTGCGGTACTCATCATACTTTTCATAATCGGTAAGTCCACTGTGAAGGACTGCTATCTTATCTCCAAAAATATTAGTAAATCTTCCTATTATTTGGGGAGTTAAACTGATTTCAGGTACTAAAATAATAGCACTTTTGCCTCTTTCTAATACTTCTTTTATAACATCAATATATACTTCTGTTTTTCCACTCCCAGTTACTCCATATAATAAATATGTTAAACATTTATCTAAATTATTTTTTATTTCATTACTAGCCCATTTCTGTTCTTCATTCAATACTACTTTTTTATAAGTACTATCACTTCTATATTTGTAGCGGTACTTCTCTTCGTATATAGTTTGAATTAATTCTTTTTTTAATAAAGTATTAATTGTAGAATCTAAATTAGTTATTAATATTCTTTCTTCTTTTAATAATCTTTCTAATATTTCCTTTTGTTTTTTATATTTGGTTTGATTTATATATTCTATTATTATATTTTTCTCTTTATTTAAAATAATATATCTATCTTTTTTTATATTAATATTAACTTTATTTTTTGCCTTTAAAGCTTTTGGTAACATAGCTTGATAAGCACTTATAAGACTGCATAAGGTCATTTCTTTTATTTTTTTTCCTAAATATAATAACTCAGGATTAAGAATAGCATCAGTATCTACTAAAGATATTATTTCTTTAAGTTCATAGTTTTCTTCACACACGCTTTTTATTTCTAGCACAAAACCCTCTAAAGTCATGGATCCAAAAGGTACCTTTACTCGAATACCTATTTTTACATCATTAATTAAATTACTAGGAATAATATAGGTAAATAATTTATCAACACTTTTGGCCCCTATTTCTATTAAAACACTTGCATACATAGATACCATCCTTTCCTTATTTAATGAAAATATGATATTTCAAATATATCATAGCTAGTCATTATTGTCAAGATTGTTTTAAACATTTGTTTGAATATTTTTCCCTTTAAAAAGGTGGCCTATATCCACCTTGAACTGCTTACATCTAATACTTCCTCTTTTTGAAAACTATTTGTAAATAAGATTATCGTTTTAATCACATTCTTGATACTATTTTGATTATCTAAAGATACTGCATCAGCATCAAGTAATTTACTTAGCCCTTTTTTATATCTTTTATCTTTTACATACAGATATAATGATTTATCAATAGCATTAATGACTTTAAGTTGTCTCTCATCATTAGGATCAGCCGAAAAAATTAAATCACGATACCAATCGATTAGTATTTGAGACAAACTATCTCCTTCCTCATATTCATAATTAACAATATTATCATAATAAGGACAAGTACTTAAAATTTTTCTAACTAAAGAATAATCTATTGTTTGAGTTTGAACCATTATTATCACCTATCTCCTGGGGCTATTATTACTTATGATTAAATTATAGCACGGTAAATTAAATAGTTCAATACATTAGACACTTTTTGTGTCAAATATGCTTATTTTCGTGGTTATCTACCACCCATGGAGCCTCCGCCCCCTCCACCGAAGGAACCTCCTCCTCCGCCTCCTGAAGAAAATCCACCTCCTCCAGAAGAATAACTTTCAGCATCTCTTCTAGCACTTGAAGCTGCCGAAGTACTGGTGATAGACATATTGTTTATAAATATTAGAGTATCATAATCAAGACCATTACCCATTTGTTCTATTACTTCAGGATACATATTTTTAAGTTGTTTTGCAACCTTTGAGGCAATACCAAAAAGATAAGCAAACATTAAATATTCATCCCAAAGTTTAACTTCCAATACCTCTTTAGTATTCATTTGAGAAAATTCGATTAAAAACTTTTTTAAACCATATAATTTCTTAGTTTCTTCGTAAATAGTATCATCCATAACATTTTTATACTTACATTCTTCTTTATTAGTCCTTTTATAAATATGTCCTTCACTTTTTAGTTTATCTAAATAATCATTAGATATTTTATTAAATATACCAAGAAATTTACTATAATTTTTCCTTGCCCATTTTTCTAGTTCGTTACTTTCTAAATATCCATCCTTACTAGCTTCATACATCATATTAAACAATTTCTTTTCATTCTCATTATCAAATGTGGGATTCATTGTTAAATCAATAATACTTACTTCTTTTTTTAGTAATCCCTTCTTTTCTTTTGTAAATTTTATCTTATCATTCTTTACCCATTTTAATATAATTGCCCCGAATATATTCGTTGTTTCATAACCACCAAAATGATTTATATTAATTAAAGTATTCGCATAATATATATCTTTATTACAAGGTATTTCTCTAAACATCATAGTATCTTTATAACTGATAGTTTTATTATTTTTAAATCCATATTTAGAAGAACTTATTGCCTTATAAATAAGTGTAGTTATTCCTCCAAATACAAGAAGTTGAAAAATTATCACTATATATGGTAATATTCTAGCAAAAAGTGATGGGTTATAATAACTATCATCATAGTCATAATCAAAACTACCTTCCTTTGCATCTCCAAGTACTTCTTCAAAATTATTAAAATATTCTACTTGATAATCAGTACTAAAAGTATTTAAAGGAAATTTAGCTAACAAAACAACATATTCATCATCTAAGCTACCATCATTAGACATAAGAATTGTTCCATCTTTTACATAAGCATATCCTTTATAACCATATCCCCATACATCTAAATTATCAGGAAAATCATAATAACTTTTAACAGTTACCTCAAAACTATCCGCGGTAAGCTTTGGAAATAAAGTAAAATATAAAACTTGAGCATCTTCGGTATTAAAAATATAATTTGATATATCATAAGTAAGAATAAAGGTATGAGATTTCATATCCTTTTTACCAAAACACAATTCTAATCCATTAGATATATAATTAATACCATAATAACCCGCTTTTTCTTCTATGCTACCATTAACATTCCAAGTACTTTTATATGAAAGTTCCTTATTATCCATAAAAACTTTATAATTGGTTAATTTAGACTCTCCAAGATTTAATATTTGTTTATACCATTCACTCCCAGAATCTGCCTTTACTTTCCAAGTTTCTTTAATATTAGCATTCCCATCTTTATTAATAAATACTTCCATTTTAATATCATAAATATGGTCTGCATTTACTTTAAAAGGTAATAATACCATCAATAACAATAAGAAATATTTATATTTTTTAAACATCCTCATCACTCCCTTTTAACTTTTTCCTTATTTTTTTATAATCAGGCATATATTTTTCTACCAAACTCCAAAACTTTTTAGAATGATCATGATAAATATAATGCGATAATTCATGAACAATAACATAATCTAAACATTCATATGGATAATTAATTAAAGTAATATTTAAAGTTATAATATTATCCTTATAATTACATACTCCCCATCTAGTTTTCATTTTTCTTACTCTTATCCTAGTATCAGGTAATTCTTCTTTAAACATATTAATATAATATTTTACTCTTTCTTCTACTCTTTCTCTAAATATTTTATTTAAATAAATATTTACTTCCTTTATACTTTTGGCTTCGATAATATTACCTTTTATCTCTATCTTTTTAATACTATCATTGATAATAATATAGTTTTTAGTACCAAATATTATATACTCATTTTCATTTAGTTTTTCTGTCTTATTTTTTTTAATTCTCGTATTTAACATCTTCGTAATAGACTTGATATTATCATTTATTAATTTATTTATGTATATTTTAGGTACTAAAGCATTCGTAGTTACAATAATATCTAAATTCTCGTCTATCCTTATATAAGTATTCTTAATTCTCTTCTTTTTTATAATTATATTATATTGGTTATTATCGATGGTAAGCTTATCCACGGCCTCCACCACCACCGAAGCCTCCTCCGCCTCCACCAAACGATGCACCCCCACCAAATCCACTTCCATTTGAATTAGCAGAAGCAGCTGTTTGAGCAGTTGTAATAGCCTTGGTTAAACTTCCCGTAATACTATTACCAAATCCCATATGATAAGTATAGAATATTGGTGATGTATTTATCGTATCTTCATCATAATTAAGTTCTTTTATTTTCATATTCATAGCTTTTTCTACCTTATCAGCAATACCAAAAACAGTAGCAAAAACCAAATATTTTTCCCAAAGATGTATTTCTAATATCTCTTTATCATTAAATCTACCAAAATCAAGTAAAAATTTTTTAAAGGCCATCCACTTAGCATAATCTTCACATCCTTTAATAGTCCTTTTTTTAGCCACGGCAAAGTATACTATTCCAAAAATAGATATAATTAAAACAAAATAAACCAATGCATTATTCAAATTTAAACCGAGTACTAAAGAAAATATACCAAGACCAAGTAAAGAATATAAAATTCCTATTGCTTGTTTTGAACCTATATTTTCATAAAAATTCTCTTCTTTCCCTTTTTCTATTACTTTATTCTTCCATTCAGTATACTTCTTTATAAATGAAGTATATTCTTTCTTACTAGCCTTTTTAATATCTTCACTCGTTACAGACACACCATTTCCTACTTCATTAATAAGAAAATCTATTAAAACCTCTTCTGTATCTGTAAGATTATCTTTATTACTCATAGTAATTCTAAACTTATTCTTATCATTTATATCCATTTCTACCTTTAAATTCTTCTTCCTAATAAGTTCCATCACCGATGCCGATAAATATTCAGGTTTAATATTTGAAGTAGATAATAAATATCCTAGTATCTCAGGGCCATATGTAGTGGGAATATCACGCATATATTCATTATTAAACTTAGCCTTATATTCTTTATCATATTTCTTATAAAAATTATAACCAATAAGAATAAAGCCTAATACCCAAGCTCCTTCAATTATATTAGCAATTAATATTTTAATTCTAGCTTTTTTTCTCAAATTATTTTGGATCATAGCCTGTTCCTCTTCAAATTTTAAAATATTATCCAAAGCCATAACATTAGTTTTCTTCTTATTATCAGGTACTAATTCATTATCAAAAACAACACGCATATCTATCTTTGTATTAGCATTTAAAAAATCCCATTCACCGTATACCGTATGCTTATCTAATATTTTATTCATCCCATTCGCAGGACCATGAGTAAATACTCTCAATTCCTTAGAATCACTAGGTAAATTTACTCTTAACTTAATATCACTGATATCCTCGCTCCATTCAAAGTTAAAAAGTAATTCGGCAATATCTTCGTGAGTTATTACTAAATCAGTTACACGATAAGCAATAACAAATGCCTTATTATTTGAAGAATGATTATATATTTTTATCTCTTTCTTATCTCCATTATCAAAATATTCATAATAACCAGACATTCCATTTTCACCATTTGTAGTTAATTCATAACATGCATAATCATCATTGGCATAAGAAAAATCAGTAATACTTCTTTTTTCTTCTGTAACACAAATATCTGTTATATCAAAAGCATTATAAATATCAGTCTTATAATAATCATTTGGATTATCCCCTTTAAACTCTTTATTATTTCCCTTTAAAAAAAGATTACGATATAAATAATTATAACTACCAGATAAGTCAATATATTCTCTAAAAGTAGCACTTCCATCCTCATTAACAGTTACATCAATATAATATTTATTCGTACCATCGGCATAAACCAAAGAAGGTATTATCAGTAACATAATTAAAAATATTAATCTTTTTTTCATTTCCACTCAACTCCTAAATATAATTATAATATATATAATTAAAAGGCCTACATTGTAAGCCTTATTCAAATGATACTTTTGGTACTTCTTTTTCTTTTTCTTCAATTTTAAAGAACTCATAGACTTCAAACTTAAACATATTAGCAATAATATTTGATGGAAACATTTGCACTAAATTGTTATAAGTTAAAACAGTATCATTATAGAATTGTCTAGCATAGCTAATCTTATCTTCAGTATCTTTTAAATCATTTTGTAAACTAATGAAGTTTTGGTTAGCCTTTAATTCAGGATAAGATTCACTTAGTGCAAATAACTTATTTAAAGCACCTGTTAATTGATTATTAGCTTCGATTTCTTCATTAATTGAGCCAGCACTGACAAACTTATTTCTAGCCTCGATCACTTCAGTTAAAGTATTTTTTTCATGTTTAGCATATCCTTTTACTGTTTCAACTAGATTAGGAATTAAATCTGCTCTTCTTTTTAATTGAACATCTATCTGAGCCCATTGATCTTTTACTTTATTTCTTGAATTAACTAACTTGTTATAAACTCCAATTCCATAAAAAACAAGTAAAATAATAACTGCAAATATGATAATAATAACTGTCGCTGTTGTTGATAAACCGCCCATTTGCATACCTCCTTTTATATATTAAGTATACTATTAAAATAATAAATTTACAAGTACTTTTTTATGACATTTTTATATTTTTTTCGCTACCCGAGTTTTAGTTCTTAACAATATTATTAATAGTTATAATACTTTATAAATAAAATCATATTATAGCATTAGTAACATCGCTAAAATTTCTGCTTAATTATTATCATTATAATCTAAAGAATTTAAAATGTCAATAATTTTTTATACATTTGTTCGAATTCTTTTAAGTAAAAAAGATTAGAGTTTGCTCTCTAATCTACTTTTTTAGCTGCCATTTATAGAGCTGGCTTCACTCACTTTTTTAGCTGCCATTTATAGAGCTGGCTTCACTCGCTTTTTTTTTGCTACATAAGTAGCATTATTATTATATGCATAAACTGCACAACATAATCACTTATGTGTAACTAATATACCACGATTACATGATTTTTGCAACATTTTTATTCATAAATCGTTAGTATCGTTCAAATTGGCCACTTACATATTCTATTGGTTTGTATACAGTTCCAGTAAACCATACCTCACCAGAATTTTTATCTCTAATTATAAACATATATGGTTTATCAAAGTCTAAATTTATCTTTTCTACCGGTATATCATAAAAATAATCAAAACCACATACTCCCATACCATAATCTCCTATTTCTGTAACTGCAGCAGCTTTTATTCCTTCATTAGCAAATTCAATATTTATTTTTTGTTTTGCCTGTTCAATATAGTTTTTACTTGAAGATATATTAGATAAATCTGCTTTATTAGAATCAAATACATTAGTTATTCCTAACTTTTGTAAATCTTCTTTTATATTTAAATCATAATCAAATTTAAACATTGGAATATTACCACGTATTTCTGTGATAACCCCTTCTTTAAAGCTTTCTAATTTAATAGGTTTTAATTTATTAATTATAGCATTAATTTTAAATGCATTTGTATTTTTAATATAATTATCAAGACTATCATTCTTAGGCATAATACCTACATATTGTAGGGTTAATCCATTATATTCTTTTAAATCTTTAGCAAAAACTTTAATATCATCATCAACATAAAACTCAAAATCAGTTGAACTTTTAAGATCTTTATATCCTTTATTAATTTCTTTTATATAATTATTAACATATGTTTCTACATCTAAATCTTTTCCTGGATGACAGCTTTCTTCTTCATAGTATTCACTATTTAACCAATCTTGATACCTTTTTGTAATATTATCTCTTATATTTTGTTCTCCAAAAATGTTTACAATATCATATTTATTAGCAACTGCCATAATTTCTAATGTATCAGCCTGTTGATTTCCATCAAATTCTGTTTGATCATGATGATTAAAGCGACTCCCTCTATAATTTTCATGTTCATAAGAGACATAAAACATACTGAAATCATTAATAACATTAACCCATTCCATATCTATAGCTAAAGCGTTAGCTAATATAAAATTATTTTGAGAAACATCATCAAATAAATTATTAATTAATTTAAATGTTTTATTACTTACCCATGAATTAAGTTTATTTGGAGTTTTAAATGAATCAAAAATAACTTCAGCATTGTATTTATTAGATAATGTATTAATATAAGAATCTTTTATTGAATCTTTAAAAGAATCTCTTATAAATAAAGCATTAGCAAATGACATATTAGAATTATTAGAGTATTTTTTAGCATTATAATCCCCTATTACACTAGATATTTGTTTCTTTGTTTTGCCATTAGCACCTTCATTAAGCATTGATAAAGCATATTTTATAGATAATGGACTATATACTTTATTTTTTCTTTCATTTTCTAATTGTAAAAAATATAAATCAAAATCTTCTAAAGAATTACCAGATAATTTATATTTATTATTATAGTTTTCATCAGATAAATCCTTGTCTTTGTCTTTATCGGTTAATGAATTATCATCTTTTTTGTCCCCTACTTTACTAGTTGTTGTATTATTATCTTTTATTTTAAAGAAATAAATACAACCAAGGGTTGCCACGATTAATAAAACAATAGCAATTATTATAATTTTCTTTTTCTTATTTTGCTTATTTTTATTAACATTTGTTGTTTCAGTTGGTGTATCATTATTCTTATTTGTTATTGTCTCATTTGTTGTATCATTATTCTTATTTGTTATTATCTCAGTTGTTGTGTTATTTTCGTTACTTTCCATTTTCTTATTCTCCTTACAATAAACATAATAACATTACATTAACTCATTGTCAACAAAAAAAAGACAAGAAATTATTTAAGTTATATAAAAATTACTTTTTGCTTTTCTTATCCTCTTTTTTTATTTCCTTTATTTTATCTTGATTTTCTTTACTAAAACCTATTAAAATATTTTCATTCTTATTATGTATCTCATTTAATATATCTAGTAATCCATCACTATCATTAGTATTTGAGGCTACTTCATATGTCTTATGATTCTTAGTATATACTACTATACTATTTCTCACTGTAAAACCATATGTTTTTAAGGTATTATGATATGCCCAAAGAATATTATCATAAGATATTACCTTAAATCCATTTACTCTACTAATAATATTATTGTCAGTTAAACAAATATTTTCCTTTTTATAATACTTAGTACTATCTTTTTGCATTTCTTCTTTTAATAATTTTATATCAGAAATATGATTGATCTGTTCAATTATTGAACTTGAAAGTTTCTCTAAGTCATTGTCTTTTATTTTTTCAAATTCATAATCATATGTTTGACATTTGTTTTCATTATTTATAAAGCAATTAAAACATGATGATATACTTTTTTGATTATTTCCTCCTACAACTTTAACTAATAGTTGAACTGATGTCATAACAAAATATATTAATACTGCGACACCTATTCGTCTCATAAAGTTTTTAGGATTTGTATCCATTTGTTTTTCATCGCTAGCTACTACAGCTTTTAAAAAGTCTACCATTCCCATTACTACCAATATTATTGGCACAATTACTTTTACTAGTTTATATATTACATTTGTAAATTTAGGTAACCCTTTTGGTATTCTTTCTAATTTTCCGCATTTATAATATTTTGTGCTTACATCATAGAAGTTTTTATATTTTGTATCTGTTGTTGATTTTACTTTTCCAGTTGTTACTTTATTATATTGTTGATCACTTTCAACATCACTTTTATTAAAAGAAATTTTGTACCTATTTTCATCATGAAAATATGTTCCATAGACTTTCTTACATAATGATTCACAATTTTTTGAAACATCATTATATGCCGTTTTGAAATTATTT